>Ga0075473_10001089_pt1 | contig 11336 bp, 12 predicted proteins | sample DEB19_08_DNA_FD_76340 | JGI IMG/M metagenome (GOLD analysis project Ga0075473, IMG submission 76340) | Aqueous microbial communities from the Delaware River and Bay under freshwater to marine salinity gradient to study organic matter... | ecosystem: Environmental > Aquatic > Marine > Coastal ... | reverse complement strand
TTATCAATATTATCACTATTATCAATATTATCAATATTATCACTATTATCAATATTATCAATATTATCAATATTATCACTATTATCAATATTATCAATATTATCACTATAATTATATTCAACTACCAGTAAATTATTATTTTTATCTAGAATTAGTTTATCTTTGCTATCTAATTCATTTAAGAAATCAATCATTCTAATTCTTTTAATTTTTTTAATATCACCAAATAAGTTCATTGTAGCTCTATTATGCATACTTATAATAACACTATCATATAATGGTAAAAATAAATTTAATATTAAATAAAAGTTAGTTATAAAACTATAATATATAGTTTTGTAATTACAGATGATATTCATTTATTATTAAAATATGAATGGTTCTTATATGATTTTAGCAAATACTTTTTTTAAGTGTGTATATACATACTGATAATTTAACTGAATCAATATTTGTATTTGGTATATTAGCAAAATTTTTATCTTTTAAATTTAAATCAAAACGTTCCAATGTATTTATCACAGGATTAAACATATATGTAGCAGAATCAGAAAAGCTACCAGTACTTGTACCAATATGAGATACTGATTTATTTTTACTATTAACTGTGCTATTATCTGTATATTCTACTTTTTCTAAATATTTAACTATATTAAAATTATTATTACTATCTTTAATATATGTTGTAGAACGTTCAATATTATTTAACATAACAAAGAAACAATCTTCATATGACTGATATGAAGCCGAAGCAGATGTTATTATTATTACATCTATTAGTTGTAAAGCAACAGCATTTTTAATTGTATCATTAAACTTAAAATAGCATCCAAAATTATTACCATTATTATTAATACCATTATTTGAATCTAAATTAATAATAATTTTGTCATATTCGAAATTATTATTTAAATCTACTTCCATTTATATATTTTTACCTTTATATTTAAAGCATATTTTATTTGATGAAAGAATAGCACTATAAATATGTTATTCATCTTTAAGACTTAAATATTAATTACATTAATAAATATAGATGATTTTCTCTCTTTATATAGAGTTAAAATATATAAAGATATTTTACATTAAATAAGTATTAGAAAAATCAGAAATAATGGGTAAAGAAGACGAAATCGCCGCGGGTTTTGACATTGGTACTACAACAAGTTGCGCGGCTATTTGGATTAATGATCGTGTAGAAATTATTCCAGATACACAAACAGGATCTCGTATTATACCTTCATATGTATCTTTTAGTGAAACCGAGAAACTTGTAGGTGATGCAGCAAAAAATCAATCTACAATGAATCCCAAAAATACTATTTATGATACAAAGCGCTTAATTGGCCGCAAATATACAGATGATGTTGTACAAGATGATATTAAATTGTGGTCATTTTCTGTATCGGGTGATAAAAATAATAAGCCGCTAATTAATGTTAAATATAAAAATGAGGAAAAAACTTTTCATCCCGAGGAGATTTCAGCTATGGTAATTCAACGTCTTAAAGATACTACTGAATCATATCTTGGACATCCATTGAAAAAAGTTGTAATTACAGTACCTGCTTATTTCAATGATTCTCAGCGTCAAGCTACAAAAGATGCAGGATCAATTGCTGGACTTGAAGTTCTCAGAATTATAAATGAGCCAACAGCAGCAGCAATTGCATATGGTCTTGATAAGACAGATGAGAAAAAAGAGAAAAATATCCTTGTATTTGACTGTGGTGGTGGTACTCATGATGTTTCAATTTTAACACTTGATGGAGGTATTTTTGAAGTAAAAGCAACAGGTGGCGATACACATTTGGGTGGGTCTGATATTGATAATCTTATTGTTGATTATCTATGTGATGATATTAAAAAGAAGCATAAAATGGATGTACGTGAAAATGCAAGAGCTCTAAAACGCCTCAATATTGCTGCTGAAAAAGCTAAGAAAAATCTTTCAGTTTCTTCAACAACAAGTATTGAAGTTGATTCTCTTATGGATGGAGTTGACTATAATACAAATCTATCGCGTGCTAAATTTGAATCACTTGCCGACAAAGTATTTCAACGTACTCTGAAACCACTTGAACAACTTCTCAAAGATGCAAAGATGGGTAAGAGTGATATTCATGAAATTGTTCTTGTAGGTGGTACCACACGTATTCCAAAACTTCAAGAGTTACTTTCATCATATTTTAACGGAAAGCAATTAAATAAATCATTGAACCCAGATGAGGCAGTTGCTTATGGTGCTGCTGTACAAGCATCAATCTTGACTGGTCAAGGTAATAGTAAAACTAATGAATTACTTCTTCTTGATGTAGCGCCTCTTTCTCTTGGAATTGAAACAGCAGGTGGTGTAATGACTAAAATTATTGAACGTAATACCACAATTCCAACAAAGAAATCACAAGTATTTTCAACATATGCAGATAATCAACCAGGTGTAGATATCAAGATTTATGAAGGAGAACGTGGTTTTACGAAAGATAATAATCTTCTAGGAAGTTTTCATCTTGATGGTATTCCACCTATGCCAAGAGGTCAAGCACAAATTGAAGTGTCATTCGACGTTGATGCGAATGGTATTATGAATATTACAGCAGAAGAAAAATCAACTAAAAAGACAAATAATATTACAATTACAAATGATAAAGGTCGCCTTTCCAAAGAGCAAATTGATGAAATGATTAAAAAAGCAGAAGAATTCAAGGATGAAGATAATAAACAAAAAGAACTTATTGAAACTAAAAATGGACTTGAAAATTATTTGTATAATCTTAAAAATTCAATGACTAAAAATGAAAATTCTCCACCAACTCTTGATGAAGTAAAAGAAGAACTTGACCCAATTATTGAAGATGGACTAAAATGGCTAGAAGATAATGATAATGAAGACATTGACACGTATAAAAAAAAACAAAAAGAACTAGAAGAAAAAGTCAATCCACTAATGCAAAAACTTTATAGCAGTAAAGCTCCACCTGGTATGCCAGAAGGAATGACTCAAAGTAATGAACCTACTATTGATGAAATAGATTAAATTATCTTCCCAAAGTCATAAGAGCTAATGGTAATCCAATTAACATAAATAATATGGTCAATCCAATAATAGCAGCTAATACAATATTATATACCCAATATACTTCACGTTTAATATCTTCACTGCATTCGCAATTTAATTCTTTTAATCTGTTAATAAATAATATAACAATAAATATATTAGCAAGTCCGAATAATGATACTATTCCTGCAAATGATCTATAAAATATAATTAAATCATTATTATTAAATTCACTAATAGTTACTTCTGTAACATATGCATATATATTAATAATTAAACCTATAAAGAACATAGGAATAATTACATATAAATAGTATTTAATGTAATTGCGCATCCAGTGTTCGCTACACGCACAGTTTAATTCTTCTAATTTTTTTAACCACAATAAAGCACTAATATTAATAATAATACCTATTATACCACCAACAATAGAAGCTATTAATATTCTTTTGTTACTTGGTTGATATTTATTGGGTGGAGATACAAATTGAGAATTTAATTTTCTACTGATTGGCAAAAAATCTTCTAAACTCTTTTTTGAGGATTTTCGTGAATTCTTTTTATAATTTTTTCTTGACATCTTATTATCTATATTATATATGATATAAATATATTATATATATATATAATTAAAATAATGCAAGGTTTAGAAAATATTGGATCAACATGCGCTATAAATAGTCTCATACAAATTATTTGTAGAAATACTTATTTGCGCGATACTATACTTAGCTACGAATTATCAGATGATACAATTACAAGTAATTTGAAAGAGATATTGGTATTAATGCATGAAAAAGGAAAATCATTAATTCCAAGAAAATTCGTTAAAAAAGTATTTAGCACATTTGAAGGTACATTTAAATCTGGTGAACAGCTAGATATATATGAATTATGGCTTTATTTATCAGAAGCAGTTAAAAATGAAATTAATCAAAATCCTTGCTATTATAAAGTTATAAATGATTGTAGTATTAGTGATAAAATAAAAGATGGAATTGTTATAGATAATGATATAGATTTTAATAGAGTATTATTAAATAGTTGTAAATTAAAAGATAAATTTGAATATTATAATATTAAACATAATAATAATAAAATATCACAATGGCAAGATTTAATACAAGGCTTTTATCTAAACATAACAAGATGTACTAAATGTAATAATACATTGTATAATTTTGAACCATTTGTTACGTTAAATCTCAATATTACTGATAAAAATCTTTCCATTGTTGATATGATAAAAGAATTGTATAAAGAGGAAATTAATTGTGATGAATGGGAATGTGAAAAATGTAAATCAAATACACAATATATAAAACAAACAAAATTATGGTGCCTACCCAGGGTATTATTTATTGTGGTTACGAGATTTGCAGATATATTTAGAAAAAATACGGAACCTATTAATATTAATGATAATTTGCATTTCAATGAAGGAACAGAATTAGGTAATCCAAAAGTACGAAAAAGCTATAAATTATCATCAATGGCACTCCATATAGGTAATTTACATAGTGGACATTATATGGCTATATGTAATAATAATACTGATAATTATTTATTATATAATGATATGGATATTAAAGAAATAAATAATTTTAAAAATAATAATAATTCAGCTTATATGATTATATATAACCAAGTATAATTGTATAATTATATAATTGTATAATTATAAATTATTGTTTATTTTATTTGGAAAACCATGACCAAAAACAATCATATATATTAATAAAATTGCAGCTATCAATATACTTCTATTTTCAGCAACTTCTTCTTTTTGTTTTAATACAAATACCATCAACATATATAATATTAAACCGATTATAATAGAATGCAATACCATTTGAAGGCCGCCTTCAACTTTCTTCATTATGATTACTACTAATAAAAGATATATAAAAAAAAATAAATATAGTCATATATTAAAATGGAAAATACAAATAATAATATTACATCTGTTTCAATTACTGATAATAATGTAGTAATATCATATGACAATAGTAATCAAGAATTTATACCTTTAAATACAGATTCTTATAAAAAAATGAGAGATACATGGCTTAAAGATCAACCACCATTCATATCAGACAAATATAAAAAGAATATGAATAATATAATATTAGCGTCAATACAAAATAAAGAAAAATCTATAAATGAACTATCAGAATTTTTTAAGGTAGGAAATGAAGAAGAAATAATAAAATTTTTCAATTATATGAGAGAGCGTGATTTAACAACGGAAAAAGCAAAATGGACTAAAAAAGTATAAAAATAAAATAGTATATATATTAAACTAAGAATGAAATATTTATCATTAACAATATTAATTGCTAATATGATAAATATTGTTAAAGGATTTACTAGTATTAATATTTATGGTACGGGATTGTTTTTACCATATAGTATGGGTGTAATAGGATATATAAAGAAAAATATTGTTATTTCTGACTATAAAATAAGAGGAATATCTGGTGGTGCTTGGTGCTCTTTATTATACACTCAGGAAGATGATTTATCAAATCACGACAAAATATGGAGTTATACTATTGGTAATAATATAACTGAATTAAAAATACAAAGTGATATGAAAACATTTCAAAAAAATGTAGAAAATAATCTTAAATTAAGATACAAAAATAAAAAACCAAAAAATCTTGATAAAATATCAATTATATCAACAAAATTAGAAGGAGCATTATTTAAAATGAAAACAGTTGAGAAGAATGATTTTATAGATACAGATGATGTTATAGATTTCTGTTTATGTAGTTCTTATTTACCATATTTATCAGGGAGTACTTTTTCAAAAAAATATAAAGGTAATAGATATATAGATGGTGATATAAAATATGATTATAAAAATGTAGATGAAACTGATAAAATAATTATACATAGAAATATGTGGAATAGAAAATTTTCACCAGATAGTTATCTATATATTGATAAGAATAAGTCACGAGAATTATTCGAACTTGGATGGATGGATACAGAAAAAAATAAAGATATTATACAAGCTAAAATTAAAAATTAGTTATGCAAGATATATCACCTTAAACTGTCAATACGCAAAACTTACAATTAATAGAAATTGCTAATATATGTAAAAATAAATTATTATTTTAAAAATAGTTTATTAGCTTTATTAAAAGATTTTTCAATACGTTCGTCATAATTCTTTAATCTAGATAAACGCATATTTTCTTCTTTTTCTGCTTTTAATTTCTTTAATTCTTGTATTTTAAGTTCTTTTTCACTCAATTTTCTTTCGGCTTTATTATCACTATATGCTCTATATTCTTCAACCGTTTTAAATTGTTTTCCACTCTTTATTAAAGATGGGTCGATGAGACGCTTACCATCATGTGCTCTCATATAATCTGTATATGATAAATTATTTGTCTTTTCCATACTACTAGTATAATCATCCGATTTTTTACTACCTAATTCTGTAAAATTTAATGATTTTGCCATTAATAAAGGTTCTGGTTCTTTATATTTAACAAGCTGTTTGTTTACTGGAACATTTTTGTTAAAAAGCTTATTAAAACTTTCATTATCTATTTTATCTTTTTTAATTATTTTTTCTATATTTATATCTTCGCGTACTTGTGAAGATTCGTGCATTTTTTCACCATAACCAAAATCAATATCATCATCTAATATTTTACATTTTTCAAAATTACGATTAAATTTAGTAGAAAATGTTTCATCCGGATTTTGTAACGCATCACTAGGATGTGGCATAGTTTCACTTGTCATTTTATGAAAGAATTCATTTGATTGTTTTTTTAATTCATAATGTTCTAAATTACTTGTGCGATTTTTATATTCTTTCGCTAATTGTTTAAATGAATATGTTATAATATTAAATAAATCTTTATTACCATTTGGCTTATCAGGATGTACATTAATAGCTAGATTTCTATAAGATTCTTTAAGTTCACTCCAAGTGAAATCCTTACTAACGTTTAAAACTTCGTAATGATTTAGTGTTTTCAAATCTATATTTTTTAATTCAGCATTTTCCATTACAGTTTTATTAGGAGTATTTAATTCTCTATGATATTGTTGATAAGTGTTTTGCCTTGATGATGTATTTCCCATATCATAAATATCTTTAATAAATATATAGTTAATTATTAGAATTTATAATACGCATATAAAAACATATTAGATAATTAAAATAATTAATATATATGAATAATAACTTAGTCATAGCAGGATGCAATTTTATAGGATTATATTCAGCAATTAAATGTCTTGATAACGGATATAAAGTAACTATAATTGAAAAAAGTAATTCATTTAATGACAAAAAAAATAATTATAGAATTTTCAATAAAAATCATAGTAATTACATTAATCTATTAAATAAGTTTTCAATAAATTACAGCAAATATACATTGAAATATAATTATAATACATATAAAATAATATTTAATATCATAAAAAAATCAAAATTAATATCAAAAAAAATACTTAATAGTCAGAATTTTGTTAAATTTTGTCGTTCTTTATTATCTGCACATGATTATAATTTGCTTAAAATAAATATTGATGATTTTGAATATATATATGAAAATATTTCGGCAATGTTCGCAATAACATTATTTACAAATGATATTAATAATGATATTGAATATTTTATTATGAAAGATGATAAATCAGTATTAATTAATAAAATGATAAATTATATAGAAGAAAATAATGGTATTATAATTTATAATACTGAAATAATTGATATACTATATAAGTCATATATATATATAACGTGTCGTTATAAAACATTTATAACTAATTTAATAATATTAACATTATCAAAAGATAATTTATTGAAATTTAAATTTTTTAACAAAGAACAAAAAAAAATACTAAATAATGTAACAAAATTTAATATAGATGCTGAGAAAATTTTTAGCGATAAATCACTTGAAAATGAAGAAGATATCAAAGAACATTTATTAAATACTATACATATAGTATGTCCTATAAAAAAACATAGCATATATCTTTGGAATGTAGGAATCAATGAAGTATTAATAAAAGATAAAATAAAGCAATTGTTCAATCATGTTTACATATGTAGTGATTCTTATTCTAAAAATCCATTTTTTATTAATTATTCATTAGAATCATATGATGATATTCATAATAAAATTATTAATAAAATGTATAAAAATTGATTAAAATATTGTAAATATACTTATATAAAAATATGGATATTACTGAATTAAATAAGATAATAGTGTGTGAATGCAAAAATTATCTATATTTGTTCTTTGAAAAAACAGAATATACGCGAGAAATGTGGTTTAAATATTTAGATTATTTTGGTGTAAATGACAATAATAAACTTTTACCAGTAATTATCCCTGTATTTATCTTAAATTTTATATTAAGTATATTATTAGTATTAATAATCAAACCATTAATTGATAATTCAAATAAAAATAAACAACATTATTATTCTAGAATGTTTTAGCCGGTACTTCCAAAACCTCCATCACCACGTTTTGTCTCATTCAAATCGTCCAAAGCTAATTGAAAATTTGAAAACATTTGTTTTTTAACAATTAGTTGACAACATTTCCACGGTAACTCTAAATTTGGACAATCATTATTAATTTTTCTTAATGCTACTAATAAATTTCCACGATAGCTTTGATCTATAATGCCAACACCATTTGCAAGAATATATCCTGATTTACTAATAGAACTTCTTGGGACAATTTCTACATAATATCCATTTGGGATATTTAACTTAATACCAGTATCATATAAAACTGTATCACTATTTAATACTTTATGTTCTTTTATAATAGTTAAATCATAACCAACATCACTATATGATGCTTTTGTGGGAAAAATTGCATTTTCATTTACCATATATATTTTAATCATTGGTAAATTATCACAATCATTAAAATTGTATAAATTATAATTAATGTAATGATATTTTTTATCATAAACCATCCCAAGAAAATCTAACATATCTGAGTCTTTATATTCGATTGTATATCCAATCGCTTCTTTTAGAATTGTAAAAGGCACTTTGTAAAGTTCAGATAATAATTCATAATTTTTATTATTATATATAGATACTTGCACAGTAGTACCTACAATTTTAGCGAATTGTTCTAAATATGCTTTAATGAATTGGTTTTTTAAATCAAAACTATTAAAACAATTTATAATATTAGATAAATCGATATCAATTAATGATTCCAATTTATCATTATTAATTACTTTTTGTATATCTTCTACTATTTTATTAGAAGATATACAAAGTTCTATATTATTGTATTCACTAATGTATACATCTCCAAGTTGTGAGAGTATATCAATAATCATATCAATATTCTTGAAATAAGGATAATTTATCTTATAATAAGACTCACATTTGTTATAATAATTATATGTTATATACCTGTTATTAGTTTTAATATCAGATGTTTTAAAATTACATTTTAAATATTTACCATCATATTTATCTTTTAAATTAAATAGTATTAAACCAAGAACGTAAGATTTTTCCATTGTATCAATCGTTTCAAAATACTTTACATTAACCATTTTAATAATATTACTGTGAAAAACTTTATATCTTTATTAAATAAATAATGCCTATCAATTATTATAAATATTATACAGTTGATAAAACTGTAAAAATATGTTATAAAGCAATTAAAAATAATATTAAAATAAGAAAATCAGACACAATTATTGAACCGAGTGCTGGAAATGGTGCATTTATTAAATATATCAAAAAACTATCGAACAACTACAAGTTTTATGATATTAAACCTGAGCATAAAGATATAATTAAGCAAAACTTTTTGAAACTTAAAACTAAAAATTACAATTTACATATAATTGGAAATCCACCATTTGGAAATAAATCTTCTACTGCTATAAAATTTATAAAACATGCAGCTAACTTAAATGCTAAAACAATCGCTTTTATATTACCAATTAGTTTTAATAAACCAAGTTTCAAAAAAGCTTTCCCACTTAATTATCATTTAAAATATAGTAAAATTTTACCTACGTATTCATATACAAATCAAAATAAAGTTGTTGACATCAAAACAGTATTTCAAATATGGGAAAAAAGAATTTATAAAAGAAAAAAATATAATAAAACTCAACCGAGTAAATGGTATAAATTTGTCAAGAAGCCAGATTGCAATATAGCAATAAAACGTGTAGGTTTTAGCACAGGAAAAACAAAAAGATGCGATAATAATGATAATACTAATACAAACTGGTTTATAAAAACAAACAAGGTAACTAATAAATTAATTACAAAACTAAATAATATTAAATATAAATTTGGAAATAATGTTGGAGCATATAGTATATCAAAACAAGATATAATAAAAAAATATAATAATATTAAAATGAAATAATCTTTGCATTATTATAATCAATAGATTTAGCTTCTGTGCTTTTAGGATACATATTTTTTGCAGTATTCATCGCATTCTTTTTGTCAGTATCTAATTCAGGTATAAAATTACTAATATATTCTAATCCGTCATATTCTACATAATTTTTTTTTTTCTCATGCTTTTCAAATTTATCTGGATTTTCTTTAATAATATCTCTTCTTATTTCATTATATAATTTGATAGCGACTTCATCTATTTTTTGTATTACTATTTTTTCACGACTATTCCATCCGAGTGATATATCTTTTTTGTGTGTATAAATAGCAATTAAAGATAATGCATGTAATAAACCACATCTTGTAGTTTTATGCTTCTTTTTATATTCATAATTATATAAAGCATATGTATTATCGAAAATGGAATCTTTATAAAGTACACTATATACACCCCATAAGAACCAAACAATATCGTCATCATTTGAGTTAAATTTAGTTTCAAATTTTAATTTTTTTCTTAATATAAATTCTGTAACTAATCTTAGATTGTTAGATATTTCATTCAATACATCATAACTATCAACGGATATGTTATCGGTAGATTTAATAGTTTTAATAAATATAGCAATTATTTTCAATGCTGTAATGTAATTTTCATGATCTTGTGGTGGTAATATACCTTCAAAGCGCATAATACCATTATGAGATAATTTCATTTCATTATCATTAATAATATTGGCTATCTTGCTTTTTATAACTGTTATTGACATATTTGTACATTTGGCTGTTGGATGTTTATTATATATATCACAGATAATACATAATTTTGTTATTAAATTATAATTATCTTTTATAATAACCTTTTCTGAATTTATAATGTCA
>Ga0075473_10001086_pt1 | contig 11360 bp, 13 predicted proteins | sample DEB19_08_DNA_FD_76340 | JGI IMG/M metagenome (GOLD analysis project Ga0075473, IMG submission 76340) | Aqueous microbial communities from the Delaware River and Bay under freshwater to marine salinity gradient to study organic matter... | ecosystem: Environmental > Aquatic > Marine > Coastal ... | reverse complement strand
GCGCGAGGCCCGCATCCGCATCGCGGCGGAATTCACCAAGGCTGACATGCAGGCCGTGAAGGCGCTGGCGGCAGATGGCCGCCTGACGCTTTCCGGCCTCATCAGCCACCACGCCCCCGCATCGACCGCGGCCACGGCTTACGAACAGGCATTCACCGATCCCAACTGCATCAAAATGGCCCTCGACTGGAGCGCACTCGCATGAACAGCATCGACCTGAACATGGAAGCCGACGCTGCGCCCAAGAAGGAGACGCAGATCATCGCCATCTACGGCAAGGGCGGCATCGGCAAGAGCTTCACGCTCGCCAACCTCAGCTACATGATGGCCCAGCAGGGCAAGCGCGTGCTGCTCATCGGCTGCGACCCGAAGAGCGACACCACCTCGCTGCTCTTCGGCGGCAAGGCCTGCCCCACCATCATCGAGACCTCGGCCAAGAAGAAGCTGGCCGGCGAAGAGGTGAAGATCGGCGACGTGTGCTTCAAGCGCGACGGCGTCTTCGCCATGGAGCTGGGTGGCCCCGAAGTCGGCCGTGGCTGCGGCGGGCGCGGCATCATCCACGGCTTCGAGCTTCTGGAAAAACTGGGCTTCCATGAATGGGGCTTCGACTACGTGCTGCTCGACTTCCTGGGCGACGTGGTCTGCGGTGGTTTCGGCCTGCCGATCGCCCGCGACATGTGCCAGAAGGTGATCATCGTCGGCTCGAACGACCTGCAGTCGCTCTACGTGGCGAACAACGTGTGCTCGGCGGTGGAATACTTCCGCAAGCTCGGTGGCAACGTGGGCGTGGCCGGCATCGTCATCAACAAGGATGACGGCACGGGCGAGGCCGCGGCCTTCGCCGAGAAGGTGGGCATCCCCGTCCTCTCCGCCATTCCGGCCAACGAGGACATCCGCCGCAAGAGCGCCAATTACGAGATCATCGGCCGCCCCGGCGGCGAATGGGGCGCAATGTTCGCCGAACTGGCCGAGAACGTGGCCACCGCCCCGCCCATGCGCCCGACACCGCTGGACCAGGACGGCCTGCTCGGCCTGTTCTCCGGCGACACGGTGGGCCGCAACGTGGTGCTGGAGCCTGCCTCGCTCGAAGACATGTGCGGCGGCACGCTCACCGTGAAGCCGTCCCTCGAAGTCATCTACGACGCGGTGTAAGGCAGATGGCAACCACCCTCATCGACAGGACAAGGCCCGGAACAGAACCGACGCCCAAGGCGGCGGATGCTGCCGGCGTGTCCTGCCATGCGGGCAAGGAGGAACTGGCCAAGGCCGCGGCCGCCGCCGGCAAGTCGGACGTGCTCGAACAATATGCGCGCGATTATGCGCTGGGCCCGCATGACCAGCCGCAGAGCATGTGCCCCGCCTTCGGGTCTCTCCGCGTCGGACTGCGCATGCGCCGCACCGCGACGATCCTGTCGGGCTCGGCCTGCTGCGTCTATGGCCTCACCTTCACCTCGCACTTCTATGGCGCGCGCCGCAGCGTGGGCTACGTTCCGTTCAATTCCGAAACGCTGGTGACGGGCAAGCTGTTCGAGGACATCCGCGAGGCGGTGTTCAATCTGGCGAAGCCTGAAGACTACGACACCATCGTCATCACCAATCTCTGCGTTCCCACCGCTTCCGGCGTGCCGCTGCAGCTGCTGCCGAAGGAAATCAACGGCGTGCGCATCATCGGCATCGACGTGCCGGGCTTCGGTGTTCCCACCCATGCGGAAGCCAAGGACGTGCTGTCGGGCGCCATGCTGCGCTACGCCGCCGAGGAAATCCGCCAGGGACCCGTTGCAGCACCGCGCACCGCCCGCGGAGCGCTTCCCAGCATCACGCTGCTCGGCGAAATGTTCCCGGTCGATCCCGTCTCCATCGGCCGCATGCTGGAGCCGATGGGCCTTGCCGCCGGCCCGGTCGTGCCGGTGCGCGAATGGCGCGAGCTGTTCTCGGCGTTCGACTGCGCCGCTGTTGCGGCGATCCATCCCTTCTACACGGCGTCGATCCGCGAGTTCGAATCGGCGGGCCGCCCGGTGGTCGGCTCCGCTCCCGTGGGCCATGACGGCACCGCCGCCTGGCTTGCCGCCATCGGCGAGGCGTGCAACGTGCCGCCCGCGAAGGTCGCCGCGGCGCAGAATGCCATCCTCCCCGCCATCAAGGCTGCGCTCGCCGCGAAGCCCATCAAGGGCCGCATCACCGTCTCGGGCTATGAGGGCTCGGAGCTACTCGTCGCCCGCCTGCTGATCGAGAGCGGTGCCGAGGTTCCCTATGTCGGCACCGCCTGCCCGAAGACGCGCTGGTCGGATGCCGACCGCGAATGGCTCGAAGCGCGCGGCGTGACCGTGCAGTTCCGCGCCTCGCTGGAGCAGGACATTGCGGCGATGAAGGATGCGAAGCCAGACCTCGCCATCGGCACCACGCCGGTGGTGCAGAAGGCCAAGTCCATGTCGATCCCGGCGCTCTACTTCACCAACCTGATCTCGGCCCGGCCCCTGATGGGCCCTGCTGGTGCGGGCTCGCTGGCCCAGGTGATCAACGCGGCGCTGGCCAACAAGGCCCGCTTCGACACCATGTCGGATTTCTTCGAGGGCGTTGGCGAAGGCCATGCCGCGGGCGTCTGGGAAGACACGCCGGAGGACCGGCCCGAGTTCCGGAAAAAGTACGCCGGCATGCTGGCGGCCAAGGCCAAGGCGGAAGAGGCGGTGGGAACATGATCGTCATGTTGAACCATTCCCCCTCTTGCCGTCATCCCGGCGCAGGCCGGGATCCAGCTTGGGCTGCGTCGAGCACAATTGTCCGGACACGTTCTCCCGCGTGGATACAGAAGCTGGATCCCGGCCTGCGCCGGGATGACGGCGCTCGGTGGGTTTCACGCCGGGATACGGGATCGTTTGGAGTTGTGCGTGCTTCGGCGGAGGCACCCTCATGTTCGTGATCGATCATGACCGCGCCGGCGGCTACTGGGGCTCCGTCTACGTCTTCACCGCCATCAAGGGCCTGCAGGTGATCATCGACGGCCCGGTGGGCTGCGAGAACCTGCCCGTCACCTCGGTGCTGCATTACACCGATGCACTGCCGCCGCATGAGCTGCCCATCGTCGTCACCGGCCTGTCGGAGGAAGAGCTCGGCCAGCACGGCACCGAAGGCGCCATGCGCCGCGCCCACAAGACTCTGGACCCGACCATGCCGAGCGTGGTGGTCACCGGCTCCATCGCCGAGATGATCGGCGGCGGCGTCACGCCCCAGGGCACCGGCATCCAGCGCTTCCTGCCGCGCACCATCGACGAGGACCAGTGGCAATCCGCCGACCGCGCGCTGAACTGGCTGTGGACGGAGTTCGGTTCCAAGAAGAAGCTCGTCCCCTCCGCCAAGCCGCGCAAGGACGGCGAGCGCCCCCGGGTCAACATCATCGGCACGATCTACGGCACGTTCAACTCGGCCTCCGACCTCGCCGAGATCCGCCGCCTCGTCGAGGGCATCGGTGCGGAAGTGAACATGGCCTTCCCGCTCGGCAGCCACCTGGCCGACGTGCCGAAGCTGGTCAACGCCGAAGCCAACATCTGCATGTACCGCGAGTTCGGCCGCAAGCTGTGCGAGGCGCTGGACCGGCCCTACCTGCAGGCGCCCATCGGGCTGCATTCGACCACGAAGTTCCTGCGCAAGCTGGGCGAAATCCTCGGCCTCGACCCGGAACCCTTCATCGAACGCGAGAAGCACACCACCATCAAGCCGCTGTGGGACCTGTGGCGCTCGGTGACCCAGGACTTCTTCGGCACGGCCAGCTTCGGCGTGGTCGCCTCCGAAACCTATGCCCGCGGGCTCGAGAACTTCCTCGGCGAGGAGATGGGGCTTCCCTGCAACTTCGCCGTCTCGCGCAAGGCCGGCGAGAAGACCGACAACGAAACGATCCGCCAGCTGGTGAAGGAAAAGACCCCGCTCATCATCTTTGGCAGCTACAACGAGCGCATGTACCTGGCGGAAGCCGGTGGCCGCGCCATGTACATTCCAGCCTCCTTCCCCGGCGCCATCATCCGCCGCCACACCGGCACACCCTTCATGGGCTACGCGGGTGCCACCTACCTGATCCAGGAAGTGTGCAACGCGCTGTTCGATGCGCTGTTCAACATCCTGCCGCTCGGCCCCGACATGGACAAGGTCGAAGCCACGCCCGCGCGGCGCGAGCAGGAGATCATCTGGGACGCCGACGCCAAGTCCTTCCTCGACGAGTGGCTGGAGCGCCAGCCGGTGCTCGTCCGGATTTCCGCCGCCAAGCGGCTGCGCGACGGGGCCGAGGCCCAGGCGCGCAAGGCAGGTTCGGCGAGCGTCGGCGAGGCCGACGTCCGCAACGCAACACGGGAGCTCGCCTGATGGCCTGCCCTCACCTCATTCCATCTGACATCGGGAGATAACGGCATGTCGATGATCAACGCCCAGCGCCACGACGACTCGAAGCTCGAGTTCAGCCTGCTCATGTGGCTGGCCTTCGCGGTCTTCTTCGTGGCGATTGCCGCCACCCGGCTCGTGCCGCGCTCGATGCGCCCGCGCGTCGGCGGCCACGACGATGGCAAGTCCATCTTCGCCGCCGCCAAGGCCGCGACATACAACTCGATACCCTTCGCCTTCATGTGAAGGGGTTCCCATTCGCCCCGGCCTTGCGGGCGGGGCGGATAACCGGGCCGCGCGGTCACTCAGCGGTGACAGTCCCCTTCACGGGGGACTTCATGACGGAGGTCAGAAATGGCCGATAACAACGGGTCCACCTCGGGCCTGACCGAAGCCGAAGCCAAGGAATTCCATGGAATCTTCCTGTCGAGCTTCATTGCCTTCACGCTGGTGGCGATCGTCGCCCACTTCCTGGCCTGGCAATGGCGCCCCTGGATCCCCGGACCCAATGGCTATGAAAGCACCGACCTGAGCCCGCTTCTCGGCACGCTCACGTCGATGTTCACGTAAGGAGGATTGGATATGTGGCGCATCTGGCTGTTGTTCGATCCGCGCAGGACGCTCGTCGCGATGGCGACCTTCCTGTTCGTCCTCGCTCTCGTCATCCACTTCATCCTGCTGTCCACCGACCGGTTCAACTGGCTGGAAGGCGGCGTGGCGAAGAAGGCCGCGAGCCTGGACGTGACGATCAGCGAGATGGTCGGCTGAAGCCGTCCATCCTGCGACCCTTGTGGACGGAACGGGCCTTTCCCGCACGTTCCGTCCACACACCACACCGCACGAAAGGCCGGTCCAACCGGCAGGAGTCACCACCATGGCCATGCTGAGCTTCGAGAAGAAATACCGGGTCCGCGGCGGAACGCTGATCGGCGGCGACCTGTTCGACTTCTGGGTCGGCCCCTTCTACGTGGGCTTCTTCGGCGTGCTCGCGGCCTTCTTCTCGCTGCTTGGCACCGCGCTCATCGTCTACGGCGCGGCAATCGGCGGCACCTGGAACCTCTGGCAGATCAACATCGCACCCCCGGACCTGAGCTACGGCCTGGCGCTGGCGCCGCTGAAGCAGGGCGGCCTCTGGCAGATCATCACCATCTGCGCCACCGGCGCCTTCGTCTCTTGGGCGCTGCGCGAGGTCGAGATCTGCCGCAAGCTCGGCATCGGGCTGCATGTGCCGGTCGCCTTCTCCTTCGCCATCTTCGCCTATGTGACGCTGGAAATCATCCGCCCCGTGCTGCTGGGCGCCTGGGGCCATGCCTTCCCCTATGGCATCATCAGCCATCTCGATTGGGTGTCGAACGTTGGCTACCAGTATCTGCACTTCCACTACAATCCGGCGCACATGATCGCCATCACGCTGTTCTTCACCTGCACGCTGGCGCTGGCGATGCACGGCGGCCTGGTGCTGTCGGCCACCAATCCGGCCAGGGGCGAAGCGGTCAAGACGGCCGAGCACGAGAACAGCTTCTTCCGCGACCACATCGGCTACTCGATCGGCACGCTGGGCATCCACCGCCTTGGCCTGTTCCTGGCGCTGGGTGCGGTGTTCTTCAGCGCCGTCTGCATCGTGATCTCCGGACCGTTCTGGACCCGCGGCTGGCCGGAATGGTGGAACTGGTGGCTCGACCTGCCGATCTGGTCCTGACGCGCCAAGAGGAATGACATCATGATGATCGAATACCAGAACATCTTCACCCGCGTGCAGGTCCACGGCCCGGACGATCTCGGCGTGCCGATGAAGCCCGGCAACTGGCCGCGCGAAAAGGGCATCACCACCAACTACCTGCTGGGGCTGATCGGCGACGCGCAGCTCGGCCCCATCTATCTGGGTGCGCTCGGCATCATGTCGCTGCTCTGCGGCTTCATCGCCATCGAGATCATCGGCCTCAACATGCTGGCCTCGGTGAACTGGAACCCGATCCAGTTCGTGCGGCAGCTGTTCTGGCTCGGCCTCGAGCCGCCGCCGGCCAAGTATGGCCTGTCGCTGGCGCCGCTGCGCGAGGGCGGCTGGTGGCAGATGGCGGGCTTCTTCCTGACGGTCTCGATCCTGCTGTGGTGGCTGCGCACCTACAGGCGCGCCCGCGCGCTCGGCATGGGCACGCACATCGCCTGGGCCTTCGCCGCGGCGATCTGGCTCTACCTGGTGCTGGGCTTCATCCGCCCGCTGCTGCTCGGCAACTTCTCGGAAGCCGTGCCCTTCGGCATCTTCCCGCACCTCGACTGGACGGCGGCCTTCTCGATCCGCTACGGCAACCTCTTCTACAACCCCTTCCACATGCTCTCGATCGCCTTCCTCTACGGTTCGGCGCTGCTGTTTGCGATGCATGGCGCCACCATCCTCGCCGTCTCGCGGCTGGGCGGCGAGCGCGAGATCGAGCAGATCATCGACCGCGGCACGGCGTCCGAGCGCGCGGCGCTGTTCTGGCGCTGGACCATGGGCTTCAACGCCACGATGGAGTCGATCCACCGCTGGGCGTGGTGGTTCGCGGTGCTCTGCCCGCTCGTCGGCGGCATCGGCATCCTGCTCACCGGCACGGTGGTGGACAACTGGTACCTCTGGGCGGTGAAGCATGGCGTGGCCCCCATGTACCCCTTCGACCTGACGGCCCCCATCGTCGACCCGGCGACGGCGCAATAGGAGCGCGTGGAACATGAAACTTTCGGCAACCACCCTCACCGCCTCGCTGCTCGTCACCGTCATCGGCATCCTGCTCGTCATCCCCATGATGCTGCAGTGGGAGCGCCCGCCGATGGAGTCGACGCAGCTGGGCTTCCGGGGCCTTGGCATGGAGCAGATCACCAACCCCCGCCTCCACGCCAAGGTGCTGGAGCGGAACCCGCTGCCCACGCCGGACGACCCGGTCCCCAATGACGGCGTGCTCGTCAAGGACGACACCGAAAACTACAAGAACGTGCAGGTGCTGGGCGACCTCGACACCGCGCAGTTCAACCGCCTCATGGGCGCCATCTCGCTGTGGGTGGCCCCGCAGGAGGGCGACAACGCCTCCTGCGCCTATTGCCACAACGTCGAGAACATGGCCTCCGACGAGAAGTACACCAAGGTCGTGGCGCGGCGCATGCTGCAGATGACCAAGGCCATCAACTCGACATATGCCACCCACGTCGCGCAGACGGGCGTCACCTGCTACACCTGCCACCGCGGCCAGCCGGTGCCCGCCAATGTCTGGGCCACCAACCCCGGGCCGAAGCAGGCCGGCGGCATGGCTGCCAGCCGCGATGGCCAGAACCTCGGGGGCCAGCCCGTGCCCGCCTTCGCATCCCTGCCCTATGATCCCTTCACCACGCTGCTGAAGCCGGGTGCCAACATCCGCGTCGTGACCAGCACGGCGCTGCCGGAGGGCACGGGCCAGGGCATCAAGGCGACGGAGAAGACCTATGCGCTGATGATGCACATGTCGACGGCGCTGGGCGTCAACTGCACCTTCTGCCACAACACCCGCCAGTTCGCGAACTGGCAGCAGAGCCGCCCGCAGCGCGTCACGGCCTGGCACGGCATCAAGATGGTGCAGGACATCGACGCCAACTACATCAGTCCGCTCAGCGACGTCTTCCCGGCAAACCGCAAGGGACCGGAAGGCGACCCCTACAAGGCCAACTGCGCCACCTGCCACAACGGCCTCAACAAGCCGCTCGGCGGTTTCTCGATGGCCAAGGATTACCCCGAACTCTCGGTCCCCAATCCATGAGGACCGCGAGCAACCCGAACCTTGCCGTTGATGAAATGGCGGGAAACCTGCGTGCAGGTCCAGCACGAAACCAACCTCAGTCTGGAGGATAGCAGTATGTCGGACGATCCGAACAGGGTGTGGCCCACCGGCCTCACCATCAGGGAATCTGAAGAGCTGCATAAGCACGTCATCGATGGCGCGCGGGTGTTCTTCGTGATCGCCCTCTTCGCTCATCTCTTGGCGTACATCTACTCGCCGTGGCTGCACTAGGAGGGACATGACATGAACCAAGGTAGAATCTGGTGCGTGGTCAACCCGACGGTCGGCCTGCCGCTGTTCATCGGCGGCGTCGCGGTGACGTCTCTCGTGGTGCATGCGTCAGTGATGACGCACAGCACCTGGGTGGGCGAGTTCTTCGAAGGCGGCAAGGCCAAGACGGCCGCAGTCGACACCACCATCGCTCCCGTGGCATCCAACGTCGTCAAGACGGGTGACAGTTACGTCATCACCGTCAAGGTGGCGCCGGATACCGGGCTCGACGGCACGAAACTGGCGGCCAAGTAACATGGCCTCGCCGTTCCTCACAGAACGGCAACGACAGCGCGGGAGGTGCGTTCGCCCCATGGGCCGGCTCGCCTCCCGCACGCCACTCTCACTCTTCGCCATCGCCCCGCTCCGGCGGAGGGGATGACCGCCCTCGAGAGATCATGAACCGCATCAGCCATCGCATGATGAGAGCCTGGGCCGGACTGGGCGCCAGGTATCTGCCATTCGCCGATGCGGCGTCGGAGGACGTGCCGCTCGAGCGGCTGCTGCGGCTCTCCCTGTTCCAGGTCAGCGCCGGCATGACGCTCGTCCTGCTCGTCGGCACGCTCAACCGGGTGATGATCGTGGAACTGGGCGTTCCCGCCTCGCTCGTCGCCGTCATGCTGGCCATGCCGCTGGTGGCCGCGCCCTTCCGCGCGCTGATCGGCTTCAAGTCGGATACCCACCGCTCGGAACTGGGCTGGAAGCGCGTGCCCTATTTCTACAAGGGCACCATGGTGCAGTTCGGCGGCCTCGCCATGATGCCCTTCGCGCTCCTCGTGCTGGCCCGCCAGGGCCACGCCGCCGAGATCCCGCCGATCGTCGGCCAGGTGGCCGCCGCCCTGGCCTTCCTGCTGGTCGGCGCAGGCCTCAACACCACCCAGACGGTCGGCCTCGCGCTCGCCACCGACCTCACCCCGCCCGAAAAGCAGCCCAACGTGGTGGGCCTCATGTATGTGGCGCTGCTCGCGGGCTCGATCGTCAGTGCACTGATCTTCGGCGCTCTGCTCGCTGATTTCTCGCCGGGCCGCCTCGTCCAGGTGATCCAGGGTGCCGGTGTTGCCACCATCGTGCTGAACGGCATTGCCGTGTGGAAGCAGGAGGCGCGTGGCAGCGCAAGGCCCCGCCACACCGCGACGGCGGACCCCACCTTCCAGCAGTCCTGGGCCAGCTTCATGGCGGGCGACAAGGCGCTGGCCCGCCTCGTGGCCGTCGGCCTCGGCACGCTCGCCTTCTCGATGCAGGACGTGATGCTGGAACCCTATGGCGGGCAGGTTCTGGGGCTTGCCGTGTCGCGCACCACGCTGCTCACGGCCGCCATGGCGGCCGGCGGCCTCATCGGCTTCAGCCTCGCCTCCTATGTGCTCAGCCGCGGTTTCGATGCCTTCCGCATGGCATCGCTCGGCGCCATGGTGGGCGTTCCGGCCTTCGTCATGGTCATCCTCGCGGCCCCGCTGCTCTCGCCCCTGCTGTTCGGGCTCGGCACCTTCCTCATCGGCTTCGGTGCGGGGCTGTTCGGCCACGGCACGCTCACCGCCACCATGAACAGCGCGCCCAAGGCGCAGCGCGGCCTGGCGCTCGGCGCCTGGGGTGCGGTTCAGGCCACGGCTGCCGGAATCGGCGTGGCGCTGGGCGGCATCATCCGCGACACGCTCTCCTCCATCGACGGCGGAGGCGTGCTGACACCCTACCTTGCGGTGTATATGCTGGAGGTGATCCTGCTGATTGCCGCCATCGTTACCATGAATGCCCTGGTCAAGAGTTCCGCCGGGGCCACGCCTTCCCACACGGCCCATGTTCCATGAGCCAGCCGCGAAACCGACCTGACACCCTGTTCCAGAAGGAGCCGAGATGAGCACCGAAATCACCCGCATGTATGCCAACGCGGCCACCGCCCTGAAGGTGGCGGAGGACCTGCGCGAGGAAGGCTACGACGACCTGTTCGTGGTGAACCCGCCGGGCAGCTCCGACGTGCCGGTTTCGGCCATTGCCGCGCAGATCACGCTGGGCCGCGTCTATCTGGGTGACGCGAAGGTCTATGCCAGGGGCGTTGCCGCTGGCCATGCGCTGGTGACGGTGCATGCCCCCTTCGGCTCCGGCAAGCTGGCCGAGGTCATCATGGACTCGCAGGGCCCGGTCGATTCCGGCATGCCCAAGGTGGTGGAACCCGCCATGTGGGACGACGCTGCCCCGCTGTCGAGCGTCCTCGCCATGCCCACGCTGATCGACGACCCAGACCCGGTCTCGAAGATCATCGGCATGCCGGCCGTGACATCGGGCGACTGCAGCGCGTCGGGCGTCATCGGCATGCCGCTGCTGACGGACAGCAAGATGGGCAGCAAGGGCCGCCTCGGCCTGCCCTATCTCTCCAGCAACCCCACCCCGCTGTCATCCATGCTGGGCCTGCCGCTGCTGAGCCGGCGCTAGCAAGCGGCGTCTTGCCGGCCAGGGTCTTCTCCCGCTCCGTCAGCGGGAGAGGGCGAACCGGGGCTAAAGCAGCGCCGCACCGCGCAGCGCATCCAGATCCTTCGACCCCGTCGCCAGGCACGCGATTCGCAGTGCGTCGGCAAAGGCCTGCACATGGGCCACCACCGCCCCCGTACCCTTCATGGCGGCGGGAAGCAGCGCGGCGGCCTGTGCCGTGAGGTTCGCACCCAGCCGGATGGCCCTCGCCGCATCGAGGCCGTGGCGGATGCCGCCCGAAGCGATGAGCGGCACGTCCGGGCAGGCCGCGCGCACCTCGACGATGCACGCAGGCGTCGGAATTCCCCAGTCGCGGAAGATCTCGCCGAGGTTCTGGCCCTCCGGCTCAGCCAAGCGCGCACCTTCGACGGCGGCCCAGCTCGTGCCGCCGGCGCCTGCCACGTCGATGGCAGCGACGCCACAGGCCACCAGGCGGCGGGCCACTTCGCCTGAAATGCCGCTGCCCACCTCCTTGGCGATGAC
>Ga0075473_10001085_pt1 | contig 11365 bp, 14 predicted proteins | sample DEB19_08_DNA_FD_76340 | JGI IMG/M metagenome (GOLD analysis project Ga0075473, IMG submission 76340) | Aqueous microbial communities from the Delaware River and Bay under freshwater to marine salinity gradient to study organic matter... | ecosystem: Environmental > Aquatic > Marine > Coastal ... | reverse complement strand
TAATATTTTTATTTTTATAATCGTCTCCCAAAAACCTAATATCATATTTTTGAGAAACTAAAAGATTTTCTAAATCTTTTTCTGTTTGGTATATCAATACTTCATCAATATATTTTATAGAAAGTAAAATTTCTTTTCTTTCTTCTGCCGTATGAACTGGGGACATCTTTTTTCTTTCTAATGCCGGGTCTTCATGCAATAAAATTGTTAGATGATCGCTGTGTTGTTTACAAAATTTAAACAACTTGCAATAGCCAGGATGTATTAGATCAAATGCTCCAGCAACAACACCACGAATCCCGCAATTTATTTTTCTCCATTGTTCCGCATTTATTGCTTTATCATCTATTATTATATCATAAGTTGGTTTTTTATTCATTATCAATTTATGATGTTTTAATCCCCATTCATTTAATTGATTTGCAGTTAAATCCTCCCAATTTTTTCCAGAACTGGAACCTCTTCCAGTAAAAATAAGAATTGTATTTCCAGAGTCAAATAATTCATTTACTTTAGATATTGCTTTTACTAATGGTTTAGCAGTTCCATAGTCCCCATTTATTGCTTTTGTACATAGGGTTTCATCTAAATCAAAACAATAAATTTTTGAAGTATTCATATGACTGAGTGTAAAATTATTTCATGAATGCATTCAACAATACCATAATCATTTGAATCTACCCAAAAACTTAATAATGAATGCTGTTCATAATTATTTTTTAATTTATTATCCTTGTTAAAACCTGTTAAAATTATAAATTTAATTTTATTATATTTACAATATTCGGCACATTTTAATATATTTTTAGAATTTCCAGATGAACTTATCAGAATAACTAATGTAGAATTTGAAGAAAATTCTTTTAAAAACTGCTCAAAAGCATTTTCATATCCATAATCATTTGCATAACAGGTTAATCTTGCTGCGTCTGAAAAACATATTGCCCTTTTGCCAAGTGCTTTAGTATAATCCTCGGCAATATGGGATGATATAGCATTACTTCCGCCATTGCCAAGAATAATTATCTCAGAAGTATTATTAATAATAGTTTTTAAACTATTTAATTTATCGGATGTGTTTGATGTTAAATCTATTAATAAAGATATTAATTGTGGTACATGCATTAAATAACTCTTTCTAATCCTGTATTACTCAATTCAACCTTTACAAATTTTTGATTTGGCTCTTTTGAATTGCAATTGAAAAAACATAAAAAGAATCCACCATTCCCTGCTCCACATAATTTGTGTGCAACACAGCCTGGATAAGATTCCAAATATTCATCTAATTCTTTTAAAGATTTATCTTCTAAAACATTTTTTGATGTTTTTTTCTTTTCTTTCCATCCATTTTTAATTAAATTTAAAAACTTTTCAAAACTTCCATTTAATATCATTTGTTCCGATTCTTCAACTAATGGATTGAATATATCATTTTCCGGTACAATAACTTCTTTCAAGACATTAGTAGAATTTCGGGTTATACCTGTAAATACCAAATAAGGAGTATAATAATCAAAAAAAGATGTGGGCAAAAAAGTATATTTTGGCAAGCCCAGAGAAGTAAATTCAATTTTTTTGAACCCACCTATCGCACAACCAAATATATCTTGTTGTCCTAAGAGAGGGTTAATTAATTTTTCTAAAAAATGTGCTTTAGCAGCACATTCGATATCTGATATTTTTTCTTCTTTCAATTCTGATATAGCTTTCATCAAACTGCAAGAATAAGAAGAAGAAACCGCCAATCCAGATCCATGTGAAAAAACATCACTTGTCATGTGGATTGAGCATGGATGTACTCTTTGTTTATGAAAAAACAATCTAACAAGATCGTTTTTTATTTCTTCTATATTGCTAACTTCTTCTCTTTGAGAATAATTAACAATATATTTTTGGCTTAATGAATTGGTTCCCAATAAATCTTTATATAAAGAAACATAAGTATAAATTTTTGGTGTAAAAGATATAACAGAACCTTTATTATGTTTCTTAATATATTGATCTAAATCACTAGAACCACCAATTAATGATATCCTTACTGGACATTTGATTGTAATCATATTATTAACCAATCTTCACAATAAACATCATCCCATTTTTTTGGCATATGGGAAGCTTCCCCAAACCATTTTCTTGGAGCTATTACTTGTTCACTGTTTGATAGCCAAGCACCCCACCAACTAAAAGAACTATTTGCAATAATATGATATTTGCATTTTGTCATTAAACACATATCTAAAAATTTATCATCAGTTCCAAACAAGTCTACTTCTTTTCCTGCATCATTTATTATTTTTGTTGCTAAATCCATATTATCACTAAAAAGTATTATTGGCACATCATTTGGCAAATTATCAAATGCTTTTTGATAATATTCTTTTGTGCAAATAGGATGTGATTCTTGAAAAAATAAATAATCACCCAATCTTATATGAACTGAAATAGGAGATTTTTTAATTTTATTTAAAATTAAATTTGTTTTATTTTCGATATTAGATTTAAATTTAAATTCTTTTTTTATTAAATCTTTTTTATAATTTTTAAAATATTTTTCTGTTTGAAAGTATCCTCTAATATCTGTATTGTCCATTATATTTTTAATGTTTGCTTCATAACAAAAATTTGTTTCAAGATATACATTATCAAAAATAAAAGAAGAAGAATCTTTTGCCGATAATTCAAAACATTCAGGTAAACAAAAATGTAGCTTATCATTTGGGCTTTTTGTCTGATAAGGAGCTCCGATCTCATATCCTAAATCTTTGCCCAGAGCATAAAGAGTTGCGTATTGGAACATTTGATTTCCAAACCGACCGTTTAATCCGAGACTTTGACATGTAATCATACTGGAACTTGTATGTTTAATTGAATATTTTCTTCTCTTACTGGAAATTCTGAATTTTTATCTGAAAGAGGTTTTGCAGTAATTTGTTCCCATTGATTTGCACTTTGACGAGTATCTGCTTGGACAAAAAATGGAGAATTAGGTGTTAAAACATTAAACCTTTCCTGAATCATAGCACATCCATTATCGAATGGTGTTCTTAATCTATAAGCAAATATTTTTGCTATATCGCTTACTGCTTTTCGGTACTGTGGATTTATGTATAAAATAGCATGCGTTGCTAAAACTTTTCCAATTCTAAGATAATATTTGTTTATTCTTTTCGACAAATAATGAGGATTACCGGATGACACTCCTAAGTATATCGCATCCGTATTGTCTGGAACAGAAATCATTGGACAAAAATCATTTGTGAATTCTGCATCATCTTCCAAAATAAGAAGTGGGCAATCATAATTTTTATCATCTAATATGTCTATATGTGACTGCGCACAACCAACATAATGCTTGATTGGATCGGCTGTTCCTGGAGGTGGAGCAATTTGACATGCAGATTTTCTAAAAGTTCGTTCAAACTTATGTTGACGAAACCTTTCTTCCATAAAATCGGCATTAAGTTTTGCGCTATCAAGATTAATCCAAACTGTTTGTATTTTTCTTAGATCTATAATCATGTTCAACTTTTCTAGAATTAATAATATTATACATTTATTCAAAATAATGTCAAGAATAACTTGACAATAATCTAAAGATCATCTATAGTATACTTATAATGAATCTAGAAGACCTTAAAAGTGAAATTAAAAAAGATTCTATAGTAGATTCTACAGAATTAGCTAAAGAAGCTTTAAAGATACCTCAGATACATGGAAAGTATCTTTCAATACATGCAGATCTTAAGATTGAATTACAAAAAATAAAAAATGCATTTTCAATAATGTATTTACGTAAATATAAAATTTATACAGGAAAAGCCAGTAAAGAGGAACTAGAAAAATGGAATGAAGAGCCATTTGAGCTGGATATTTTAAAGAATAAAGTTGAAATATTTTTAGAAGGAGACAATACACTTTTAAAAATAAAAGATGATATCAACATGGGTGAAACAAAAGTTAAAATGGTTGAAGAATTTTTAAAGGTTCTTACCAATAGAAATTTTGCAATTAAGTCTGCCATAGAATGGAACAAGCTCGTAAATGGCATTTCATAGCACAAATAAATAATTTGTGTACACTATAATTGCATCTGCTGAGGATCAAACAAAATACAAAATTGATTGCGAAGAATCAGTAAAACGAGAACTTCGTTCTTATTTTTCTTTTAAAGTTCCAGGTGCAGAATACATGCCTTTATATAAGTCGCGTGTATGGGATGGCAAGATAAAACTTTATGAAATTAATTCATCCACACTCCCTAGAGGATTAAAAACATATCTTCAAAAATTTTGTGAAGAAAGAAATTATTATCTTTTGTTTGATGAGAAAGATACAAAAAATATATCTCTTACAGATCATGAGATTGATGCTTTCATAAAAACATTAAATCTTACAGTAAAAAAACAATCGATAACACCACATGACCATCAAAAGCGTGCTATACAGCATGCTTTAAACACAAATAGAACAGTTATAGTTTCACCAACCGGAAGTGGAAAATCTTTGATCATTTATATTTTAATTCGATATCTTTTAAGATATTTTGTGGAAGCACCTAAAAAAGTATTATTACTTGTTCCAACTGTAGGTCTAGTGCAGCAGATGGAAGCCGACTTTTTTGATTATTCAAAAAATGACAAATCTTGGTCTAATTCCAAATTTTTACACAAGATTACTGCTGGAAAAGAAAAAAATTCAAATAAACCATTGGTAATATCCACATGGCAATCTGTATACAAACTTCCAAAAGAATGGTTTCAGCAATTTGATGCAGTAATTTTTGACGAATGCCATTTGGTAAAAGCTGACTCTTTGGTGAATATTGGCAAAAAATTGACAAATGCCTGGTTTAGGCTTGGCACAACGGGAACCCTGGACCAGACCTTGGCGCATAAACTCTCAATAGAGGGCACGCTAGGGCCCTCCATTCAGTTTATAACCACCAAGGGGCTGATAGGCCAAGGAGTGCTGGCAAAGCTTGCCATTGACTGCATTATGTTGGACTATGATGACGCATCCCGAAATAGAGTCAAAAAATTAAAATATCAAGAAGAAATGAGTTATTTGGTGGAAAATTCAAAAAGAAATGAATTTATTGCCAAATTGTGTGGTGAAATGAATGGAAACACATTGGTGCTTTTCAATTACGTAGAGAAGCACGGAAAGCCACTTTATGATCTCATACAAGCACAACATCCAGATAAGAAGGTTTATTTCATTTCGGGTAAGACTGATGCCGAAAATAGAGAAACTATTCGAAAAATCATTGACAAGGAAAAGAACGCAATTCTTGTTGCCTCATTTGGCACAACGAGCACCGGGATCAACATTGTACATCTTGATAATATTATCTTTGCATCTCCTACTAAATCAGTCATTAGACTTCTGCAAAGCATTGGTCGTGGATTGAGAACATCTGCAAGAAAACAAAATTTGAAAGTATATGATATAGTAGATGATTTGTCTTGGAAGAGTTACAAAAATCATGTGCTAAAGCATTTTGAACATAGAGCAAAGATATATCAAAAGGAAAAATTTGATTACAAAGCCTTCAAAATAAAAATATAAAAACGCATTCGGATAAATATTAATAAGGAGGAAGCATGGAAGAAAATAATTCTGAAGCTTCATTGCCTATCCGAGTAGTTAAACTTAGTACTGGGGAAGAAATTATTTCTTCTGTCAACGAATTTGAAGGAGAAGTATCATTAATAAATCCTGCAAAAATTATAACATATACAACAGCAACATCTGAAGGTGCTGTAATTGAATGCATTAGATTAACATCTTATCTTGGAAATATTGATGCAAAATCAATTACTATTTTAAAACAATATATTTTATATATTGCAAATCCATCAGATGAAATAAACAAAATGTATTCTTCTTATATGAATTTTATGAACGGTATTGAAAATAAAATGATTACTGGTACTATTGAAGAAGATAATACTCCCGAAGAAGTTGCTTGGAGTCTATTTTCAGATCCAGAATTTGTTAATTTTTTGGAAGAAATATATGAAGAACATATAAATGATATCGAAGATGTTGAGGAGCCAGATGAAGAAATAGAAAAAGAATGGGAAAAAGAAGTAGAAGTGCCAAAAAAGAAAAAGAAAAAATATAAAAAAGAAGAATTAAAGATGCCGTATAATCCAGAAATGGAAGCATCTGATCCACAAAGTTGGTCTGACAATCCTGAAGATTATATCAAATGACTAATATCACACCTATATTAACAAACGCCTTCAAGTTCACTATTGATCGTGGAAGCGATAAACTTGAGCTATTTTGCCAAGCAACTGGACTTCCGGGCGTAAAACTTAGCGTTCAGCCACAGCCTACCAAATTGGGTGTTCAAATTCCTGTGGCCACGAACACATTTAACTTTGATCCATTGGCTATTGAATTTTTAGTCGATGGAAATATGGAAAACTGGAAAAGCGTTTATACTTGGATGAAACAAATTGGAAATATAAGTGACGATATTAGCGGAACACCTTATCAAAGTTGGTCAGCTACAGCGTATTTAACACCATTATCTCCAAAATTTTGCCCAATACCAGGGGGACAAATAACATTTTATTATGTGATTCCCGTAGATCTTGGTGGATTGTCATTTAAGGCAGATATAAATGACCCAACACCAGTAAAGTGTCGGGTTGTATTTAATTACGCCTATTATTCTTTTTAATTTTTTTATATCTATAAATGAAAAACCCTCGGGATTCGTCCCGAGGGTTTTTTTATTGAACTTAACTACTTATCAAGCGCCGTAGGTGTTACCGTGTAATCCCATTACGCGGGTCAAACGGTAATATTGGTTAGCACCAATCTGAGTGCTAAACTCTTCACCATAAGGTAGGCCAGCAGAATTCAATACGTATGGATTTGCTACCATACCGTAACGAGTCTTGAAGGCAACACGGGGCTGGAAGGTGCTTGGATCAATAGCTCTCATCATCTGGAGAGGAACGTATGGGCAGTAGAAAATTCCTGCGTCATATGGTGATTCTCCCTTATATCCAACGCACATGAAGTTTACACCCAATTGTGCATATGGATCGATGTATACGCGGAGCTTGCCGTTCAACAAACCAGCAAAGGTGCTTCCGGTGTCATCAACTTGAAGCTGTGTGTTGATGGCGGGTGAGAGATTGAGGAAGCCTGACATGGCTAGGGCACTGGCAACGTCGCTTGATACGACGACAAAGTTACCCTTACCACGACGAGTTTCCTTGGAAATGGCATTGCACTCACGCTCAATCTGGAATACTAGACCGCGGAATCTTTCAGCAGACCAACGACCGTCTGAATCAAGATCTAGGTTGTATGTTCCGAGATTGGTGATGTCGCTTTGTTGTGAACCATCGCGAGCAACATAATAGATGGTACGAACGACTTCACGGTTGATTTCAGCAAGAATTTCAGTGCTGAGGAGGTTGGCAAGTTCAGCCTCTGCGTCTAGACCGTGAACAGCCTTGAGGTCTTGAGCGAGTTCGACTGTGTATCCTGCTGCCAATGCACGGGTTCTTGCTTGTACTGCTACGCGATCGATGGTGAAAGACATCTTTTGCATAGCATTATCACCGCTAGCTGGATCAAACTTAAGGCTTTCACCAGTAGAAGTAAGCATTGCACGCATGCTAGCAAATGCAGTTGCATTCTTTGCATTGCGGAAATCATTGGCTGTTGCGCCGTATGGGTTTACACCAATTAAAGATGGTGATGTTCCGCCTGCAGCAACAAAGCCTGTAGTAGCACCGCTAGCACCCGAGAAGCGAGGATCTGGCTCCTGGAACATTGCTTCGTTGGAAACTCCTGTTGGAGAGTCTGAAGCATACTTGGAGCGCATGGCAAAGATTAGACCAGTTGGGGCGGTCATTGGTTGAACGCCGCAAATGTCATAAGCCATTAGATTTGGCATTGCACGACGGACGAGGCTGATGAGAATTGGATCATAGCCACGTAGACCGCCCTGTGCTGTTGATGCTACTGGGGTGGAAATGTCATTTCCGACTCCCATTTGCTCGGTGAGGTACTGATCGCGCATGGCCTGTTCTTGGTTCTCAAGAAGGACAGCGGTAACTTTTTTCTTCCATTCGTCTCCGATTGAAGGAAGAGCATCGTGGTTAAGCACGGGGCTCCACTTTTCGGTTAGAATGTCATATGGGGTTTCTTCTTTAAAGCTCATTTTTGAGTATATCTCCTGTGTGTGTTGAAATTATTTAGTAAATTTTAAAGTTTCTTAGCCAGACGTGACAAGCTGCTTGCGTAGCTCTCTACTAGAGTTGTTTGAACGTTTGCAGGCTTGCTGAATGTCAATTCCGGATCTGGCTGTTCTGGAACTGCGACTTTTGACCCAAGGTAATGTTCCTTTAGTGTCATTAGTTTTGTTTTGTATTCTTCTGCGGTTGAGAATTCAATATTCTCAATCAAAGAAGCTAATTTTTCAATTTGGGTATCCGCAAGATCCTTTGTTTCAGCAACAAAGATTCCAGCGCATTCAGTGATTAAAAGTTGCTTCTTGAGTTCAATGTTTTCGCGAAGGGTTTCATTTAGATCATTTTGCAAATGACCAGCTTGTTCATAAAGACCATCAAGTACATTGTACTTCTCGGCAGGAACATCAATATAATGCATCTCAAAGAGTTTCTTTAGACCTACAATGAAGTTTTCTGCCAATGTACCTTTGATTCCTGTCTCAACTGCAAGCTTGTTGTCTTGCATCCATTCCTCTACAACATAATCAAGATAATCATCGATCTTTTCGGTGAGGGTCATTGTTACTTCACCGAGCTTAGATTCAAATTCCTCTTGAAGGGTTGGGGCGATTTCTTCGGCAACAGCCTTTAGTTTTTGGTCAACAGCTGCTTCGAACAGAGTCTTGACTTGTATAAAAAATTCTTCCGAAAGCTCAACTTCACCTAATAGTGAACGAAGGCTTTGTTCAAATTCTACGGCTTCTTTCATTTCTTCTTCCTCTTCTTCTTCATAAGAATCCTCAGATTCTTCTTCATTTTGTTGAGTCATTGCAACTGGTGCAGTGGTTTGCATGGCCATTCCTCTTGGTGCAAGAGTGGCTTGGTTTGCTTGTGCGGTTCCTGGTTGAGCAACAGGCTGAGGAATCATGGGAACTGCTCCATTAACAGCCATTGATCCTTTACCCATTACATCGTGTACTGGATTTCCTACATTTTCCTTTATAATGCTCATTAGGTATTCTTGTGTCAGTTTGTCGCTCATTTGAGGTCCTTTATGCTTTATTATTTAGTTTAATTTTATTCTGAATTTTAAGGTCTAGCTGGTCTTCCGCCAGTAGGTAATAGATTGAATATACTTTGTAACATACTTGAAAGATCTTGTTTTCCCATTGAGGGGGCTTTTGCAACACCCAAATTTCTATAGTAATTATTTACATTTGCCATATTTCTTACGGCTGTTTGCTGTGCTGCAACTAAATCTTCTGCTTGCTGTGCTGAGGTTGCAATATCGGTAATTGGCTTTCCTAATGCTCCAAAAATTCCTCTAAGACCCAATCTGGCCCTAATGGGAATGGTAGCTAATTGGGCAGCTCCTTCAATATCCTCGGCCCCAAGAGAGGGGTCATCGCCCATTAAACTTCTATCGACTAAAGCTTTTGTTGGCTTTGAAGCTCCTTTTGGTTGTTGGGTTGAATAAGTCGAACTGTTTCTTGTTTTTACTTTTTCAAAAGGATCAAATGGTGGATCTGGTGGGCCAAAAACGCCAGGTGTTTTTCCTGGGGAAGATGTATCTGAACCAGAACCAAATCCAGCTTCAGCAATATAAGATAACATTTTTTCTGAGGAATATCTCATATACTTCTAAGAAAATGCTTGAAAACTTTCATCATGTTTTCTTCTAATTTTCTACTGGAACTTTTCTTGATAATGCTATGATAATTTTGAATATCTCTTGCTTTTAAAATACCATTATCCCAAACCCATTCCTTTCCTTCCATAATGCCATTAACGAAAGCATTTGGAGCGGATGGATCGGCAACTATGTCAATCGCAGCAAGCATAAAATCTTCCTGAACTTCCTGATAACCATTTCTTGGCTTCAATGATCCCATGCCTCTGCTTGAAACACCAAGATTTGCACCTTCGTTAATTAAATTTTTAACAATATCGCCCATTGGAGTGCTCAAAATCTTGGCACGACCGATAATATCTTTGCCAGATTCATTCAGCGTTTTTACCATGTGCGAAACTCTATCCAAGTTTACAGTGGGACCTGTTGGGTGATTCAGTTCACCCAAAGCTCTTCCTTTATCGACATATTCTTTAATATAGCGACGGCATTCTTTAATAAGAGTTGGTGTTGGATATACACGACCGTTACGATTTTTTACTTCGCTCTGAAGGAATACTCCTTCAATGTAATAATCCTTACCACCGTTTTCATTGTCCTCTTTGATATATTTTACTTCTTCTACTAATTCGGTGATAAGTTTCATGGTCAATATGCTCCGTAACTATGTCTTACTTTATCGCCACCTGTTTTTGAAGCCTCTGGAGTCTCTTCGGAACCCTCGGGCTGTTCTGTTTCTTCTTCTGTTTCACCTTCTACTTCTTCTTCGGTTTCCTGTTTTTCTGCCTCAGCAAGATTAAACATCTGCGAAGCAGTATTCTTATATTCCGAATCTAGACGGGTAGCAAGTTTCTCAAGAAGAACCTTGTTTACAATCTGACGAAAATCAACAGCATTTTCGTTTACGATTGATTCAATTAATGCAATTTTATCGGTCATGTAAGTAATCCTTTAATTGTTTTGGCAAACTTTAGTGTCTCTTTAAAAAAACTTGGAGTCGCAAAAATATTTTCAGCTAAATGCTTTTTATTTTTATCATTTAATTGATCAAATAAAAGCCTTAGAGGTTGTATTTCTGACTCCGAAATATTTATAATCGAAGCATTTTTAAATTCAATTTTTACCTTTTTATTTCTTTGACTTTCGTTTAAAAGGGTAATTAATTTTTGAATATCTTTATTTTCCTCAATTATCTTTGAGCTTGCATAGTTAGTCAAATTTTCAAATATTTTAATTGATAAATTTTTGCAAAGATCCTGTTTTCTAGTATCTAATTCTTGTTCTAACCCAGATACAAATAGATCCTCTTCCCCTTCCATTAAATTTTCAATTAATTTATGGACTCTTTGTGGGCTCATCATTGCTGGGCTCCTTCTTCTGGAGGGGGCAAAGCCTCCATAGGTTGCTGTTGAGCCATCATTGCTTGTTCTGCTTGAGCTTTTAATTGCTCATCACGAATTTCATTTTGTATTTTAATAAGTTCTTCGTCTGAAAAATTCATTATTCTTTGTTGAATAAATTTTTGTGA
>Ga0075473_10001084_pt1 | contig 11366 bp, 16 predicted proteins | sample DEB19_08_DNA_FD_76340 | JGI IMG/M metagenome (GOLD analysis project Ga0075473, IMG submission 76340) | Aqueous microbial communities from the Delaware River and Bay under freshwater to marine salinity gradient to study organic matter... | ecosystem: Environmental > Aquatic > Marine > Coastal ... | reverse complement strand
GCTTACTCTTGCTGACTTAAAAACTAGCGTCAAACCATACAGTCGTAAATGGCCTAAAGACCTAGAGAAAGGATCGCCTGAATGGCGTGACCTCCTTGGTGGTCATATGAAATTTAAAAAAACTTGTAAGCAACTCGCTGCGTATGACATTGCTATCGAGCAGACTCTTGGCATGAAAGTACAACAGGCGGCGATCTTAGTGTCGACGCCTGTTCGTACTCAAGTTTTTAAGATCTCCAGGCGTTTCTTGGATTCTTTGAGAGAAGATTGGCTCAAGATCGTAGCCGAATACTATTCTCAAATTGAGAACTGCAACGTTTACGACCCGGATTTAATTTAACCAATTCCAATATTTGGACGGGTGCCAATTCCAACTGATCTGGGTGTCATGCCATAACTAGGTGCTGCGCGTCCAGGGGTTGGTTTGGTTTTGGGAACAGTCCGAGTAGGTCGTGCGTTTGGTGTAGTTTTTGTTTCAGGAACAGTCCGAGTAGGCCGTGCGTTTGGGGTTGGTTTGGTTTTAGGTGGATTGGTAGCGTTTCTGTCGGCTTTTTTTGTCACATCACGCGACCATTTTTCTGCAGCTTTATGGCTTTGTTTTGGACTAACAGAAGAAGAGGTTTCTTGTTTGCGTTGTTTAGTTCGCTCACCCTTCATTGATGCTTTATCTTGTTTGTCTTGACGGCTTGCAGGTTTGGGCATGTTCCCTTTACCTGCCTTGTCAACTGCGCCTTTGACTGGTTTTTGACGCCCCGCGTCGGTACGAGTACTCTTCATAGTTTTAATATCTATAAACTAATTATATCTAAAAAAACATTATGTTCGATCCTCTGTTTAAACAATTAATTGATGCTGTAGTCAAATGGTGGAAACGCATTTGGTTTGAAGCAAAACTTAAGGCCAGACTTGATATGATCGAATTGGAAAATCGAATCCAAGCTGAGATTGAGCTTGAAAAACAAAACAAACCAATCTACAGAGAACATCCGATTGATCCAGTGCTCCAAACAGGTGAATCCCGAAAGCTTGGGGGAGCAATGCAGTTGACAGCGCTTTGGTATAAAGATGACCAAACAGCAGATCAACAAACTGGAGAACCGTAAGCGACACGCTTGGGACGTGGCGCATCAGGTGGTTTTAACCGCAGGAGGAGATGTACTGCAGGTTTACGAAGAATTGATGAAATATTTTGAAACTATTGATCCAATTAATGAGTCGCATAAGACTTAGTAATCTTTGGAAAGTTGTAATGGGTCTTCTGGGTTGGTCGCCGTAGGATAAGAAAACATCAAGTCAAGCCCTCACCATGGACATCAATGTCGCAATGGGTGAGTGGATAAATAGTCTCATGAGTCGCATGTCAAATGCGGCGGATGGGGATTGTTTTTATCTGCCCACTGACATGCATCTTCACGCTTTTTATTTATTAAAAGAGACGGCGTTTGCAGATAAAAACTTTAAAGTAGAAGTTCGATCGGAAACCCAGGCATGACCAATATCAACCAACAAGCACTCAAGCCTGGCGAAATTAAGCTCAACTACATTCCCATTGATTGGCCCCTCACTCCACTGGGTCCAAACAAAGATCCATACATCGCAGGTTGGCAAAATAAACCCTATAGCCCCCAGGAGATCGAGAGTGAAGTGCTTGCAGGGCGTTGTAAAGCTGTAGGTCTGCTCGGTGGTCCTGTCTACAACCATCCCTATGGTTTGGTTTGGGTTGATGTTGACGGTCTCACCGTCTACCAACTTATCGAGGAACTTGCTGAACTCCCCTTTTCTGAAGCACTGCCTCCAACACTGACCATTCTCAGCGGTAAAGAGGGGCGTGAGCGGAAGCTATACCGTCTATCTCGGGAGCAGCACAAGCACTTTGTCCGCAACAAATACACCTGGCACGCGGAAGGAGCAAAAGAAAAACTAGAGATTCTCTGGAAACGGCACCAAGGTGTGCTAATGGGTCTGCACCCGGAGACAGAAGGCTACTTCACCGCTCTAGATCAAGGGTTTGAATGGATCCAGGGATTGCCTGAATTCCCGGATTGGTTGCTGAATGCCATTGTTCAGAAAAATGTCAAGCACGGTGTTCCAGCAAAAGAAACTACTCGCATCGTTGGTCCATCCTTTGCAATCAACGCAGAGATTGATTTAGAACGCGACATGCAACTGGCCCTGGAGGCCATGTGGGGCATGCCGCCAGAAGCAACAGATGACTACGACATCTGGATCACAGTCGGCCAATCGCTCCATTCACTGGACGAAAGCCTACTCGATCAATGGGATCAATGGTCTCAACAAAGCGATAAATATCGGGACGGTGAGTGTCAACGGCGGTGGCGTTCCTTCTCAAAAGGCGGTGGCCGTGGCGTCGGTTCTCTTATTCACGTTGCTAAAGAAAACGGATGGAAGCCATCGGAAAACCATAAGGCAATGAACGTTGATGATGGCGTACTTGATCACGTATCCAAACTATTAAACGAACTGGAAGAAGATTTAGGTATGAAACAATCCAACATTAATGTATTAGACGCAGCTCCAAAAACGCGTTGGACTGCAACTGCTCAGAGCGGCAAGAATAAAAAGAAAGATGAAAAACCTCGTAATCCTTCCTACGACGTAATCGCTGACATCCTGCTGCAGGACTACCAGGGTAACCTGCGTTACAGCCAGTCGCATGGCGCTTTCTTCATGTATGAATACCAGCGGAAGGGACTGTGGTCACAGCTGTCGGAATACGAAGTAAAGGGCGACATTAAAGGCAGATTAGAAGCCATCAAAAAAGGGCTGCTTCACAGTGGATATTCCATGAAGCTGATCTCCGATGTTATGGAACAACTGCGAATTTCCACCATCTTTGATGACTGGTATGAAGGTAACGATTTCTTGCTATTCACCAACGGAATCCTAAAGGTTGAGACGCGGGAGCTGCTTCCGTTTGACCGGGAGATGCACATCACGCAACAACTGCCTTATGAATACGATCCTTACGCAACTTGTGAGCCGATCATTAAGTGGCTGAAGTCCACACAAAATGACAGCTGGGGTCGGGTCCAGGTGTTGCGAGCATGGCTGCGGGCAGTGCTGATGAGTAACTCCAACATCCAAAAGTTTGTTGAGATTGTGGGTCCAGGTAAGTCTGGTAAATCAACCTACAGCAACCTTGCTCATGCACTGGTTGGTGATGACAACGCCATGATTTCTTCATTGGAACATCTGGAAAAGAACCGTTTTGAAACCGCCAACCTTTATAAGAAAAAGCTTCTGCTCTTCAATGATGTAGAACGTTATGGCGGCTCAGTCTCAGTCTTGAAAGCAATCACCGGTCGTGACCTGATTCGTAACGAGCGCAAGTTCCAAGCGGGTAGCCAGAAGCCATTTAAGTTCAATGGTTTGGTTATGATCACGGCCAACGAACCAATCCAGACCACCGACCCAACCTCAGGTCTTGCCCGTCGTCGTCTCACCATTCCATTCGATCAACCATTCACCGGTAGTTCTGCTGAGCAACGCACCCTTATTGATATGGATGATCGCGGTCATCCCTTTGGTGAATTTGCTGCTTTGCTCCCAGGTCTGGTGAACTGGGTTCTGGATATGCCAGAGGCTGAGATGCGTGAATACCTCATGGAGACTAATGAAAAAGTTGACTTCTTTGCCAAGCATCACAAGGAGCAAATCCTTAAGTCCAACCAAATCCTTGATTGGATGCAGCATTGTGTTGTGTTTGATCCAGGTATTGCTACTCCTGTGGGTCTTGCAAAACATGCGCCCGGCGGTGTCTCCAACCTCTACATCAACTGGGATAAGTGGTTGTATGCCAGCTACTGCGAATTCTCACGTGGTTCAAACAGCAACATCCTTGGTCGCAGCCGGTTTGAATCCCTCCTGATGGACGTATGTGTACATCAACTCAAGTTGAATGTTTATCAATTCAAAAACAGTCGCGGTATGCGTGTCGTCAACATTGCACTTCGGGCCTCTGGTCCCAAATACGAGCAGTATCCGTCCCTTGTGGAAGTTGGTTTAAACAAAGAAGAATGGCGCACTTTCTACGGTGATGTAATTGACAAAACACCTAATGCGACAATGGAAGAGGTAGCAGAAGAACTGTGAGCAACGGGCGGCACCTCATCCTTGATCTCTACGACTGTGATCAAGAATTGCTAGACAACTACGATGAGTTAGAACGCCTGCTCCAGGTGGCGCTTAATATGGCAGGCGCCAAAATCTTACGAATCTTTGGTGAAAAATTTCAGCCGCAAGGGGTAACCCTTCTTGCACTATTGGCTGAATCACATGCATCTATTCATACATGGCCTGAGTTGGGCTATGTTGCTATAGATCTTTATACCTGTGGTGATACAACTAACACGCACAGAGCAGCTGAATTCTTGAAAAAAAAATTAAAAGCAAAACAATCTAAGGAAAAAGAATTGGTACGGTCTATAACTCCTTGATAATTTGTATACTATTTTCAGTCAACAAACAATTAAATGACTGAAAATAAACCCAAGCTTTTGTGGGTCGGTGACATTGTTGCCACCACTGGTTTTGCACGTGTTACTGAAAACGTACTGAGTCGTCTAAAAGATCGGTATGAAATCCATGTGCTTGGGTGCAACTGGCATGGCGATTACACACCACTGCAGCAAGAGTACTTCATGTACCCAGCTGCCAACATGTATCAGAACCAGCCTTTTGGCGAAGCGCGTATCCGTGAAATCACTGAACGCGTACGGCCCAATGTGATCTTCACGATTAATGACTGCTGGATCATCAATAACCAGTGGAATCAAATTAAAGACCTAAAGCAGGAAATTGGTTTTAAATTTGTTGGCTACTATCCAATGGACTCTTACGGGTGGTACGGCTGCCTGACGGAGACCATGCACGAATGGGACGCAGCTGTTTGCTATACGAAATTTGGTGCAGAAGAAACCTTAAGCGCAGGAGTTGATAAGCCCATCTGGGTAGTACCTCATGGTGTCACCGCTGGTCAGTTCTATCCCAAGGACAAAACAGTATGTCGCAAAGAACTGAATTTGGATCCTGATGACTTCATTGTTTTTAACGGGAATCGCAACCAGTTCCGTAAACGTATTGACTTAACCATTTCGGCGTTTGCCAAATTTGCAGTTGGTCGACCGGACGCCAAGCTTTACTTGCATATGGGGCAAAAAGACCAGGGTTGGGACATCATGCCTCTCTTCCATCGAGAAATGAGCCGTCAAGGTCTGGATGCCAATAACCGCATCATCATGACAACGCCTACTCCCCATGGACCCTCTGTGCCCGTAGATCTTCTTAACACCATCTACAACGTGGCTGACGTGGGCGTCAACACCTGTAAAGGAGAAGGTTGGGGCCTGGTTAACTTCGAACATGCAGCCTGTCGTGTGGCCCAGGTGGTTCCTGATCACACCTCCTGTAAAGAAATCTTTGAAGGTTGCGGTCCTCTGATTCGTAACCTCCACGCTGATGTTGACACCAACTTCGGTCGCATCATGCCCTGCCCGGATGACAACCATCTGGCTGACATTCTTGCAGAGCTTTACGAAAACCGAGACAAACTTGATGACGTGGCGCAGAAATGTTACGACCGCGTCACTGATTCTTGCTTCAACTGGGACGCCGTTGCATCTGATTTTAATGAGGTGTTCCAAGAGGTGTTAGCCAAAAAAGAAGAGCCTCAGATCAAGACCAGCAAGCGGAAGAAACAACGCAAAGAAGCTGAGAATAAGGAGTTGACCGAGGTGACTGCATGACCTATGCGGAGGAGAGACCCTGGGGTTGGTTTGAAACGCTTGTGTCGGGAACGACGTACAAGGTTAAGTTGATCTCAGTTAAGCCTCAATCGAGACTCAGTCTTCAGAGGCATGAGCACCGCTCGGAACACTGGGTGGTAGTAACAGGTACGGGCGTGATCACCGTAGAAGACGCGGAAATCCTCGCCTCCCCCGGCACCACTGCTTTCATCCCCGTTGGTGCCGTTCACCGGCTGGAGGCTAGTGATTCGGAACTCGTGCTGGTTGAGGTCCAGAGGGGGGTCAAGTTGTATGAGGAGGACATCACCCGCTTGAGTGATGACTACGGCCGGAAATAAAGCTAAGGTTTGCGCGGAGACGATCGAGGGGAGGGGGCTGCGCCAGTCAGCCTCCTTTTTTTGTGCATTGAAATCCCCTTTTTTTACGCATTGAATCTCATGTTGAGACTTGGATGAGGTGCGTAGGAACAGAGAATAGAAGGTCGCCTACTCCCCCCCTAAGGCGAATGACACTATGGTTAAAGGGTGTAATGTCTAAAAGTTCGGGAAGAAAGCAAAGAGAAATAAAGTACGTACACTTTGGTCAAGCGGCGTCATTTAACTGTATATAAAGAGTAAAATTAAGCATTCTTAGTTTTTTCTGCACGCTTGACCTGCCCTGGCAGCTCCATTACTATGTTTTTCAGCTCCATCGTCCTCCAAATGTCCCGCAACCACAAGGAAATGCCCCCCTTCTGGCGCGTCCAAGAGTTGCTGCAGCTATCGGACAAGTACCCCAGTGGTCTGGAGTGGCGTATCAAGAAGGCATGCAACCCCGCTGGTAGCCAGGCGGGTCGCCTTAACAAGGTCAGCGGTTATTACATGGTTTGCATCGACAACGTGGTCTACCTCGCACACCGTGTGGTGTACTACTTACGTACTGGTACTGACCCAATCAACATGGACATAGTACATAAATACTCCAATAAAGACAAAGACAACAGGAAAGAACTACAAACAAACAAAAAATATGCAAAAAAGGAAAAAATTAAAAATGTTTACCCGCAGGCTTTATTTCCTTAGCCATGGCAAACCTCCATCGGTCGGAACGAAAGCTTTTTGAGACTGTTGCTTTCCGTTTCGTACCAGGCATTGACGCCCTTGATAATAAGTCTCTTGAGACGCATGGGTACTACAAGGGTTTTGTTTGTCCACACGGTCATGTGATCCGGGATCTTGCGGAGCACTGGTGTTACCACTGCGTTCATAAGATCCAGTCCAATATTTGTGGCTTTGACATCAACTACATTCACGTTGAGTACAAGGCCAAATACCACAAGATTTGGCATCAAATAGAAATTGGTGAGTCGGATGAGTGCTGGAGTATCAATACCCCTGGCGCTTATTCCCCTAAACGTGTCTGCGTTCCTTCCTACCGTTCTGCTTACAGTCACCAAAAGTCTGAGAACTTAAGTTTCCATAAGGCGTTATACAACTGTGCCTGGGGGGACGTGGGGGCAATGGTGGTGACACGACTATGCGGGAACCCCAGATGCGGCAACCCTCTTCACTTAGTCTCCAGCTGGAATAAAGCGTTCCCTCCAGGAGCAGTCCATCCATTTGAACTTGAGTTTCAGGCTGAAAAACTTATGGCCTACGGACAACATAAAGACAATCCCCTGGTATTTAATCACACATTTCGTAACGCTATTACATTTCCAAAAGGCACAGAAATACCAGACGAGTAGAATGTCTTTAAAAGTTTACAAAATATAAATGGCGCATCAAAATCCTCAACGACAGAGGACGCAAGATAGTCCATTAAATATGGGACAATTTAGTCAATTGTCAATACGTAATTTAAAAGGAAGTTTAGGGCCCAAAAACCTGGTCGTTGGGCGTCGTGATACAAATCAAACTTCTAATGGTGGTTACGGCGGTGGCGCCTATAATCATTGGTTTAGTTTTACAATTACCGCTAAAGCATGGATTATTATTGCCAAGGGCGGAGCAAAGCCTAAATACATCAACACATCTGTGTATGATCTAAACCTTGTTCCTATTCAAGGACGCGGAATTTTTCAAGACGACAGTATTACAACAACCATCAATGGTGATGTATACAACCCATATGTTGGGCATGTAATGAATGCACAATCTGATTTGTATAACACTTTTGATCCAAATAGATTAGATAAAGGCGATGAAAGATACTATCCCCTCAATCCAGGGACTTATTTATTATGTGTTTCAACAACACGCAATGAACCAATTGAGTATGAAATTGGAGTAATTATTGAATTTCCAACCGCTGATTTTGAGTTATTATTGGAAGATTTTACATATATCTTGTTAGAAAATAATGATTTAATAGAAGATGATCACTCCAATTCCTACGAAGGTCAGGATTCTCACGATCATTCTTTAAGTGAGTGGGAAGAAGCATGGCGGCGAGAGCACCAGGCTGATGATCGGTTTCCCGTTTTTCTTGTACCTTTTGCAACAGTGCCGTGATTAAGTTTTACAATTGGTTTGTTTGTAAATTATCTAAGCGTTTTTGTCTTGACACACCAAGTCCCGCCAAAGCATTTAAATCTTACTGCGATTTAAATCCCTGGGAACGCGCCTGCCGCATTTATGAAGATTGAAAAATTTTTAACAGAAAGGAATAGAATAAAAAAAGATCAAGAGATGACTTATGCACGATTTAAATCGTTATTTAGAAGTAGCCCTGGCTATTCATGCGGCATGTTCTGCTATTTGTGCGCTTACCCCTACGCCCAAGGATGACGTTGCAGTTCGCAAACTGTATCGTCTTATTGAAATCTGTGGTTTGGTAATCGGCCGCGCTAAGCAACGCTAATCAGGTAACGCCTGAAACCAAAAACAAACGCCGTTGTTGCGTTCAACCCAATCCCTTGTTGCGTACGCTTGCTCTTTGGGCAGTGTTACGCATTTTTTTTCGTTACCAACTTCATAACATACGTTCACACGTATGTAAGGCTCCTTGTATCTTTTCATCTAATAATCCCATCGCACTCTTGGCTTTCCTTCCCGCATGCCTAAATGCACAAATCCTTTAGGCGCACCATAACCAACTGAGTAAGGCCAATTTTTATCGCACCAGTCTTGCACTTTATAGATATCTACTCCTTCAATGTAGAAATCAACAGCTCCTTTGGAGGGTGCACTATAAGTATGCTCACTATTTTTAGCACCTCCTACTTGGGTATTAATAGGCTCTGGGCGTGATGCACTGGTAATAGCCAATGGTTTATTACCAAATGCAGACCTAACTTTCTCAAGAAATTTGCACAACTCCAGGGCTGTATCGCATTGATACTGTTTGTTAAAACGACGCGCTTCTTGGTTGAGCGTTAACTCACCATAGCTTATGTGTGGTGTCACTTTATAAGTGAAAGGGCTCCAAGGATTAAATTTTAATTTTTCAACAGGTTTAGACGTTGGCTCAATAGGTTTATTGCCAGCAGTGCCAAGCTGCCGGTCCATGATCTGAATTAATTTTGTACTGTAGTCAGGATCAGTTGCATATTTTTCTTTTACTAATAACTCAGCACATTGATTGCGAGTAGTGGCTCGATTAACGCCCTGGTAAACACTAAAATCTTTGTACCAGCGGTCAACAAGATAATAAATGCAAGTCTTTAAGTCAGGGAAATCAATAAAACCTGCATTGATTGTAACCCACTGATTATTAAGAAATTCCTGAGTATTAACATTAGTCCCAGATCCTTTTAATCCAAACGCATTCCATTTGCCTGAAAAATGTTGGCCCCAACCAGACTCTAATGCCCATTGCGCTGCAACAACTTCTGGAAATTTTGCCCCTGCTTCTTTGGCTGCAGCCTGCACCCCATCCCAAGAATTTTCAATTTGTACTGCAGGTTTTACTTCTGTGCGGTACTTACTTGCAAACGTATTCAGTTGTTCTGCTGTTAATTGATCCTGCAGCCATTCCCAAGCTTCTCGCTGATGCGGAAGCTCTTTGTAGTACTTAACCGCATCAATGAGTTGTATGGTCATCTTTACTCAACTGGTGCAGGAGGAATGGGTTGTGGCTGGGAAGGATCAGGTGGCCAGACGGGGTAGTCAGGGCCAGTGATGTAGGCAGCTAGTTCATCTGTCGTTGTGGTGGCGTTGATTTCAAATACTTTGCTACCTGCTGCCAAGCGTACGTTTTCACGCCAGGTCTTCCAGGTTGGATCTGCTGGTACACCGTTATCTGCTTCCCGCACGATCATCCAATCACTTGGCAAAAGCAAAGAGTTGGCAGTTTGACGTGTTTGGTTAGACCATTGCTCCACAAGTTGAGCGTGGTCTTTAGGAATCAAATTACCTTCTGAATCGTATCCCCAGTAGAAACGCTGATCCCAAGTTGGAGGGTCAGGTGACTCCTGAATTCCAATTGCTTCTTTTTCTTCTAACGTACTTAAACGCAGCCAATTCGCTGGGTACTGAATACCATCATGTGTAAACGGAGTATCAGGCGATAAAGGCCGACCGTCAAGAATAAACATATTTATAAAACCATTTTCTTTATTTTAACGTACTTTCCTCTTGACTACCACCTGCCGCCGTGGTACTGTCATCCTTTCATTTCAATTCATGACAACCCTACAGCAAGCTTGGGCGCAGTTTAAGCGAGAGCGTTCGATCACCCTTTGTCCAACCAGCCTTACGTCTGATTATATTGAAGCTCAAATTCCTGTGGCCCAAGTAGCAGCCTGGGCTGGAAATAGTTCAGAGGTTATTTGGAAACATTATTGTAATGTGACCCAGGAATATGAAATGCCTACTCTCTGAGCTGACTACACGTGTTCACTACTAGCGGGCGCGGGCGTATTGGAAGGGCGATTCGGCAAAACTACAGTAAATGTATGTGGCGCCAGAGCTGTTAAGGGTTGCGTTGGAAGATCTAACCTTGAAGCCATTAGAAACAATATCAAAACGGTCAACAGCATATTCACCGGTTGAATCATCTGGACGCAATTCATTTCCCATCACGTTATAACCAGTCCGTGCTGTGTCGTGAAGAATCCAAGCTCCAGTAGTGCTAGAGCACTTCACCAATAACCACCGGCTTCTGTGTCCGGTGAAAACAAACGGACCATCCGTGCTGCCATTGCCGGTATAGCTGCCAAAAGAAGAGTACCCGGCTACTGGGGCGAAGCAGTAGGCAACGCATTTCTCGCCATTACCATTAGCAGTCTCATTGCTAAAGGTTCCAGCCTTTGCCGCAAACGTTGTGCTGTTTAGGTTGTTAATGACTCCCCTGCTGAGCGCACTGCTATCCATAGAGGCGTTGGTGCTATTGAGTGCAACAACAGAGCCGTTTGCAATACTTGTATGAGCTACAGCCCACCAAGTGTTTGAGTTGTCCCGGTTCTTGACAATCACCATTCCAGGTTTCACGTTTAGGCCGTGCCCTATGGTTGCGCCATCAACGCCACTTCCGGTATAGGTGACCACCGAGAACCCCGCACTGGGATTAGCCCTCACACTAGAAGTGACGTGGACTACGAGAGGTGAGCGCCATTCAGCGCATCCCAAAACGTGTCACGGAGACACTCTTGGTACGCGGCGCAATCTCCGCCACGGATAA
>Ga0075473_10001080_pt1 | contig 11381 bp, 17 predicted proteins | sample DEB19_08_DNA_FD_76340 | JGI IMG/M metagenome (GOLD analysis project Ga0075473, IMG submission 76340) | Aqueous microbial communities from the Delaware River and Bay under freshwater to marine salinity gradient to study organic matter... | ecosystem: Environmental > Aquatic > Marine > Coastal ... | reverse complement strand
TTAGAAGATAAAAAGAAAAAACAAATAAATAGGTTCAATCATGAAAACTTTTCAAAAGCTAATAAATCAAATGAACAATTCCTCTCCGATTGAAGAGAAAAAAGACGAAAGAGAATACGACTACGAAGGCGACATGGCTATGTCACAGCTTCGAAGCATCATACGTAATGCTCAGATGATGCACGATAAGTTATTAGAACCTACTACTAATCTTCCAGAATGGGTTCAAGCTAAAATTACACTAGCAAAAGATTATATTGAAACCGCTGTGAATTATATGCAAAGTGAATTGGATGAAGACTTCATCGAAGAAGAAGCTGATAGTGGTTTAGCTGCTAAAGCTAAAAAGTCAGGTATATCTCTATCTACTTTAAGAAAAGTATATAAGCGAGGTGTTGCTGCATGGAATTCTGGCCATCGCCCAGGAACAACACCTCAGCAATGGGGAATGGCGAGAGTAAATTCCTACATTACAAAAGGTAAGGGAACTTACCACGGAGCAGATAAAGATTTGAGAGAAGAAGATTTAGATGAAGCATGCTGGGATTCATATAAGCAAGTTGGTATGAAAAAGAAAAATGGGAAGATGGTTCCAAATTGCGTCCCAAAAGAACAAGTAGAAGAAGACTCTAGACTAGAAAATAAAGCTTATCATAAAGGGTTAAGTTCTTCTACAGCAAAAGCTCGTGTTGCTCATTGGAAAGAAATGGATAAGCTATCAGATAGAGACCCAAAGGCGTATGAGCCTGCTCCTGGTGATGAAACAGCAAAGACTAAGCTAAGTAAACATACTTTAAAGTATCGTAAAATGTATGGCGAAGAAGTCAATGAAGCAAAAGAAAATGTAAAATTAGGTAAAGTTCGACGGTTACCTGCTGGATCAAAAAAGAAATTTGAAGTATTTGTTAAAAACGCTAAAGGCAATACTGTAAGTGTCAAGTTCGGCGATCCTGGCTTAGAAATAAAGAGAGATGATCCTGGTCGTAGAAAAAATTTCAGAGCTAGACATGGGTGTGACACAGACCCTAAAGCAAAAGATCGCACCCGGCCAAAATATTGGAGCTGCCGTCAATGGAGATCCGGATCTAAAGTAGAAGCATAAAATGAATTTGATAGATGCATTAAAAAAAATATTAGCAGAAAATTTTGCTTTATATTTAAAAACACAATATTATCATTGGAATGTAGAAGGTTCTGATTTCTATCAGCTTCATGAATTTTTCGGCAACTTATATGAAGAGATATATAGCTCAATTGATAAGTTTGCTGAAGAAATTAGAGCATTAAACGCGTATGCTCCTGGTTCTTTTGAAAGATTTTCTTCTCTATCTGGCATAGAAGGAGAAGAAAGAATACTTGAATCACAGAAAATGTTATCACAACTTTTGAAAGATAATTCTACATACATAAACACTCTTACGGAAGCTTTCAAATTAGCTGAACAAGAAAAAGAGATAGGATTATCAAATTTTATACAAGATAGAATTGATCAGCATAAAAAACATGCTTGGATGTTAAGATCTTTTCTTAAGGAAAAATAAATGGATAACAAGTATAAAACACTTGAAAGCGTTATAAAAGAAATGAATGAGACGCCTGCTCTTTTAAGAGACGTGGATTGGCGTTATTCACGAATTTGTAATACTATAAGAAAAGTGCATGAACAACGTCAAGAAATAGAAAAGCATGAAAGAGATCAGCTTGCTGTAGGGACGTATTTTACAAAGAATTTTGAGATGTCTCCTAAAGCACAATTATTATACGCTAATCTTCCTAAAGATACAGATCCTACTTCCGCTGAAAAAAGCGCTATACTTCATGATAAATTATTTGCTTTGGAGAAACAATCAAAAGCAGCACAGAGCGCTACTAAGCAGACGGTGGATTCGGCTAACGATTATGTTGATCAAATAAAAATGCATGCCAAAAAAATGGGTTTGGAAAAAGAACATTCTTATCTTGAAGCGAACCTAAATAATATTAAGAAGCTTGCAGGAGAGATACCTGATGTTCCAGTTGCTACTTCTGATGATGAAGTAGAACGACTAAAATCTAAAACGTCATCTAGTCCTCCTTTCGAAAGAAATCCAGATCCGGTTAAAGATATGGATCTTGATTCTAAAAACTTTTTAATTCGTCGTAACTTAGCAGCTCAAAGAAAAATAAAAATAATAGATGGAGATTAAAGGAAGCCACTATGTCTAAACTTAAAAACACTTTCGGATTACCAGATTCTTTAATTGATATAGTAAATCAAGTTAATGAAACTTCCCATTTGTCTCCTAAGCAAAAAAAGATCGCTAAGATGGCAGGTGATCCTAACAAAATTGATGCAGAAGATCTTCAAAAATTAAGAATGAAAAATGAATCAGAACAGTTTTCAAAAGATATGACAAATTTAAATAAAGCAGAAGCTGAAAGACTTAAGTCTGAAGCAGAATTAAGAAGCGTAAAGAAAGCTACTGCTCCTAAGCAACCTCCAGTTAAGATGGGTGAAGAAATCATCAATGAAATCGGTGATACACCTAAAGGCCAAAAGAATTTAATTGATCTTATAAAAGTAAGACAGATGATGGGAAAGAAATCTGAAGACGATAAGGTGCAAAAGCAAGCAGCAAAGAGATTAGAAAAACACGCTGAAGTTATCAATAATTCTTTTGAAGAAAATGATGCCGATGAGTTAAATGAATATAATTTTAAAGCAGGCCAAACGGGTACATACCCCTTTAAAGCTAATGAAGTTGCTCCGCTAATTGGAACTCTTCGCATGCTACTTAATTTCTTAGCTTCTTCTCCTGCTTTAAAGAAGCTAATGAAAGAAGAAACTGGAATCGATACAGATAATGTTGACTCTTTAATTAACTTCTTTGAAGTTCTTGGTGAAGAGTTAGAACTAATTGAGTATAGAACAAAGGGAGCAGTTGGTAAGAAGAAAGCTGCAGCAGCAACGTCTTCTTCAGTTAGCAAACCCGAAAGTAAAGAAAGTGATGATGAAGAAGAAGACGAAGGCCCAGCTTATGAACCAGCTTCGGGTAAAGATCAAGAACACATAATGACTCAGCTCAAAGGCGCAATAGATACCGGTGGCCGTCATATAGATACGTCTTCTGGAAAGAAGTTTGTATCTAAATCAACAGCTGAAAAAATTCATTCCCATTTAATGGGTCTTAAAGCTCCAGAAAGAGCACAATCATCTTCTGACCTCTATAATCTCAAAGCTACTCATCCAATGACTAAGCATATCCAAGACGATGATCGTGAAGCAGCTCAGAGAGGAATTAAAGCGCCAACCGATAAGAAGGGTAGAGGAAGACCTAAAAAAGTAGTGAGTTAAAATGGCTATCATAGCAAACATAGTAAAGCGTGGCACTCGTAAGGAAAAACAAGAGGTTCAAAAACAACCTGTTGCGTCTTTAAAGACTATTCATGAATTATATAATAGAGATACGGGTCATAAAAAACAAGTAGGTAATTCTCTTGAAAAGCCTAAAAGACGTTCAACTGTTCAAGAAACGAATGAAATAAATATAAAGAAAACTTCTAGATATTTAGAAGACCTTACGAATAAAGGAGACAACTAACATGTCACAATGGAAAAACGACGATTCTGCTGCTAACTCAGTTTTATGGGGTGTAGTAGGATACAATAAAACGGGCAATTCTGCAAATAGAGATGTGTTTTTTGGAAATACTACAGCAGATGCTTATGTAACTGGATTAACCGCTGGTCAATTTGGTGTGTCCGCTGCAGAAGCAGGATCAACCAATGGTACAGTTAGTTTTACCACAATTACATTTGCGGGGTCAGGATACAACGCTAACGCTACTATTACAGTAACCGGCGGCGGTGGCGCTTCCTTTGCTGCAAATGCAGAAGCTAATGCTACAGGAAGAATTTCAGTTGTAAACATTGGCAATAATGGTGTTGGATATACTTCTTCACCAACTATTACTATCTCTGCTCCAGCTGCGTTAGCATTTAACGGAAATACTACTTCCGTAACATCTGGAAACAGTTCAGCTAATGGGTTTATCACTCTTGGTTCAAACGCAGGTTTACTCGCGGTCAATGATCAAGTTACTTATTTAGTAGGCGCTGGAAACACAGCAATTGGCGGCTTAGCAAATTCTACTACATACTTTATCACCTTTGCTAACAGCACAGCAGTTCAATTAGCATCAGTACGTGGCGGTCCTGCTATTAACTTAACATCAGTTCCCACTTCAGCACAAGTAGGCCACTCACTTACAGGCGAAAGAGCTACTGCTTCTGCAGTATTAAGTAGAGGAGCTGCAGTTGCACACGCCGGCTGGGTGGTACGCACAGTCGGAACTGGCGGTAGAGCTGGTCGTGTTCAATACGAAACATTAGTTGCTATGGGATCAATGACCGGTGACGCATCAGACGATAACGTCTTTAAGGATACTTGATGAGTGATAGATCTAAAAAAGTATCGGAGTTAACGACTTTAACATCTCCTTCCGGAGAGGATCTTCTACTTATTGTAGATGATCCCTCCGGTACTCCGACTACGAAAAAAGTTACTGTATCTAATCTTTTTGGAAATGTTGCGGCGAACGTTGTCATATATAACGCTACTGTTGCCAACAGCACTATAACTGTAAAGAAAGGAACTATTATGTTTGATAGTTCTTATATTTATGTTGCAGTAGCTAATAACGTTCTAAAAAGGGTAGGATTAACCGCGTTCTAAATAATGCAATTTGATAATTTGGATAATTCTAACTTTTTGTTATATGCCGCAAAGCACTACGATAATCCGCAGTGCTTTGACATAAAAGATTTTTATGATGATTTAAAACGTTTTAAGTATCTTAAAAGATTGTTCAATAGATATAGAGAAACTGGTGAACTTAAAGAACGATTAATAATTAATCATTTACAAGTATTATATAATTTATTTGGCACGGAAGCAACAACAAGGATGTTGTTTTTTTCTTTAAAAAAACACTATGAATGTTTAAAACCTTTTCTAATCTTGTTTAACACTATGCCTGAAATAGTTAGAAACATAGAAGGAAGAGATATTCATAATAGTGATTTATCTATGGATTCGTATATAGTAGAAATACTAAGGAAAATCTAATGAAAAAATTTACGGAATTTGTAAATGAAGAAGGAGAAGGAGCGGTTCCAGCAAACGCAGTTGGAACTGGCGCGGGTGTTGCTGGCTTGACTGGTGATCCTCCTGTTTCAAAGAAAAAACAACGCGAATATCAAAATCAAAATATAATCAAAGCAAAATCATTGCAAAAATGATTCCGTATGGGCTTTATATAAAGATAGGACTAGTAGCAACGCTCGTATTAGTCCTATCTTTTTTTTACATTGATTATAAAAGATTGCAAGGAAAAGCAATTGACCTTTCAAAACAAGTTGAAAATTTTCAATCTGAAATTATGATTCAACAAGAGCAAATACATACGTTACAAAATAGTTTTGAAAAACAAAAAACAGTAAGACAAGAATTAAATAAAGAAATTAAAATTGTAACTAGAGAAATCGATTCACTACAAAAAAAAGTTTTAGAGCACGATGTTGCTTTTCTTGCAAGCAAGAAACCTATATTAATTCAAAATGCTATAAATAATGGTACTGCGGAAATGGTAAGATGCATGGAATTAGCCACAGGGGCTGAAGCAAAAGCAAATGAAAAAAATAAAACTTGCCCTAGTCTTATCATTAATAAGTAGTTTAATAGGATGTGTTCGAGCTCCTATTAAACCAACTCCCGATGTGCCTCGTATAGATATAGAACTTCCTGAACCTTTATCATTAGATTCGATTAAATGGATGGTTATCACAAAGGATAACTATCTAGACATACTTAAATCATCAGAAAATAAAAAAGGACTTGTTTTTCTTGTGGCGTTGGATGAAGAAGGATATAAGAAACTGGCTTTAAACAACACAAAAGTTTTAAGATATATAAGAGAACAAAAGAGTGTGATAGCTGCATATAGAAAATATTATGAAAGTAAAACTCAAAAATAAGAAAAACAGTCTATGGATACTCAAGAACTATCAACTAAGGTTGCTATTTTAGAAAGAGACATGTCACGTGTCTCTTTGATTATAGATAAATTAGATGCGACGATTGATAAGCTGTCTGATTTTTCATCATCTATAAAAGAGCTTTTAGCTGTTCATGATCATAAGCTCCAAGTCCAGATAGAAGTAAATAACGAAATATACTCATTGATACGAGATCTTAAAGATGAGAATCACAGAGATCATCTTGAAACAAAACAGCAAATACAAATCCTTTCGCGCCGCATGGATGCATTTGAAAGATGGAAGTATACATTGATAGGTGGTGCTATTGTTGTAGGTTTCTTTTTGTCTAAAGCTATCTCTGAAGTAGGGTTTACATAAAATATATTTGGTTGTATAATCTAGCTATGCAATATAATATAGTGATAGACAATGAGTATTTGGATAGATGATAAGTATGTTAATCTCATCTCAGCTAGACTGCCAAGGTTCAAGCGGAAGAACCAGAACTTATACAACTTCAGGTGTCCTATCTGTGGTGACTCTGAAAGAAGTAATACAAAGGCACGCGGCTGGATCTTTGAGAAGTCTGGTAAGCTAAGGTTCTACTGCCACAACTGCAGCGCTTCAATGCTGGTTGGCGGATTCATAAAGCAATTGGATCCAACTCTATATCTAGACTATCAGCGTGAGAAGTTTATTGAGAACAACTTAGTCAATCCAGTAGTTGAATCCAAGCCCGACATAACTAAGATGGCAGCGCCTAAGTTCATGTCTGGTGACTCTCCATTGAAGAGTTTAAAGAAAGTTTCGTCCTTACCCATAGATCATCCCTTTAAGAAGTATGTGATGTCGAGGAAGATACCGTCTCAGCATCACTATAGAATATTCTATTGTCCGTCGTTTAAAAAATGGGTTAACACATTCATACCAAATAAGTTCGATGAGGAGAAGGATTCACCACGACTAATCCTCCCATTCCTTGATCGTGAAAAAGTTTTCTTTGGGTGTCAGGGCAGAAGCTTATCTGACAAGTCCGTTAAATATATAACGGTACTCAAGGATGAAACTAAACCAAAGATTTTTGGGCTTGATACGTGTGACATAACGAAACAGTTCTATGTGTTTGAGGGTCCTATAGACTCGTTGTTCTTTGATAACGCTATCGCGATGTGTGGGTCTGACTTAACGAAGTCGATAGATATAGATAAGTCCAAAGCAACGATAGTGTTTGACAACGAGCCAAGGTCTGTACAGATTGTAAAGAAGATCGAGAAATATATAGACAACGGTTATAAAGTTTGTTTATGGCCTGGGAGTGTAAAGGGTAAAGACGTGAATGAGATGATACTTAATGGTCATGAGCCTGAAGAGTTAAAGATCATCGTTGATAAAAATTCATTCAGTGGCCTTGATGCTAAGTTAAATATACAAGTGTGGAGAAAATGCTAATGAGTCTTGACGGTGAAGAACTTTGGGCTAGTGAAGTGATTGACCAACACGCAAAGCGTCCTGTTAGGTTGGTTAGTTATTCGGTTATTGACTACGATTACTCTTGCAACGTCGGCGTAGATCAAGACATTGGCTGTGAGGACTTGATTGCTTTTTGCGCTAGGGTAAGTAATCCAAGCAACCAAAACAATGTACAAACTTCTGAAAAGTTGATACAATACTTAGTAAGGAACAAGCACTGGTCTCCCTTTGAAATGGTCAACGCTTGTCTTGAGATAACTACAACAAGGGACATCGCCAGACAAATACTTAGACACAGGTCGTTCTCTTTCCAAGAGTTTAGTCAGAGGTACGCAAACCCAGTGGATGAACTCTCGTTTGTTCAGCGAGAAGCTAGACTTCAAGATATAAAGAATCGTCAGAACTCAATCGAGATCAACGACGAAACTCTCCATTCAAACTGGAAGATGTTTCAGGATGAGATCATCGGGTATGCTAAGCATGCATATGAGTGGGCGATAAACAACGGTATCGCTAAGGAAGTAGCCAGATCGGTTTTACCAGAAGGACTGGTGTTGTCTAAGATGTATATGAATGGGTCGATTCGCTCGTGGATTCATTACATTGAAGTGAGGAGCGACCCGTCAACACAGAAAGAACACAGGATTATCGCACAACAGTGTGCGTATGAGTTAGCCGGCATCATACCAAATATTTCAAAACAACTAATCAAAGCATAACAATCGAGGGATCTTTATGACATCAAAAGTCAACTACATGGGAATTGAGATGGACTACACACGTGACTCCCTCTTTGATGAACTAGGTCTTAAGCGACTTAAAGAGTCTTATATGCTTGATACGGAAACATCACCACAAGAAAGGTTTGCGTATGTTTCGAAAACTTTTTCTACCAATATGGGACACGCTCAGAGACTTTACGACTATAGTAGCCGTCACTGGCTTTCTTACTCTACTCCTATCTTGTCATTTGGTCGTAGTAAGCATGGATTACCTATTTCATGCTTTCTACCATACTTGCACGACACAGCTGAAGGCCTTGTGGACTGCTTGTCAGAAGTCAACTGGCTGTCTATGCTTGGTGGCGGCATTGGTATCGGGATTGGGATTCGTTCTTCTGATGAAAAGTCTACAGGTGTTATGCCACACCTTAAAATCTATGATGCTTCTTCTCTAGCTTATCGACAAGGTAAAACCCGTCGAGGCTCATACGCCGCATATCTTGACATCTCACACCCCGATATTGTGATGTTCATGGACATGCGAAAGCCTACCGGCGATCCAAATATGCGTGCATTGAACTTACATCACGGGGTCAATATAACTGACGACTTCATGCAACTTATTGAAAAGTGCATGCTGGATCCCAATGCTGATGATTCGTGGAATCTAGTGGATCCTCACTCAAAAGAAGTCAGGGAAATTGTTTCTGCTAAAGAACTTTGGCAGAAGATCTTAGAAATAAGAATGCTTACAGGTGAACCCTATATCCATTTTATTGATACTTCGAACCGGCACCTACCTGAATGGCAGAAGAAGCTAGGACTTTCTATCAAGCAGTCTAATCTCTGTTCTGAGATCGTACTTCCTACAGATGAAAAGCGAACTGCTGTTTGTTGTCTTTCATCTTTGAATCTAGAATACTATGATGAATGGAAAGACAACAAACAGTTTCTACGTGATGTGGCTGAGATGCTCGATAACGTATTGGAGTACTTCATAACACATGCACCAAACTCAATCAGGCGTGCAAAGTATTCAGCTATGCGTGAACGATCAATTGGTGTCGGTGCACTAGGGTTTCACGCATACTTGCAGAAGAAGAACATCCCATGGGAAACTCCTATGGCGATTGGCACAAATAAGAAAATGTTCAAGCATATCTTTGAAGGATTAAATAAAGCTAATCTTGAATTAGGCTCAGAAAGAGGTGAAGCTCCTGATGCAAAAGGAACAGGACGAAGGTTCTGCCACACGATGGCAATTGCACCAAATGCTTCTAGTTCAATCATCATGGGTAACACCTCACCATCAGTTGAGCCATACCGCGCAAACGCGTTCAGACAGGACACACTTTCCGGTGCTTCGTTCTACAAGAACAAATATCTAGATCAACTCATTAAAAAATACTGTGAAGAAAATAAGAAACTTGATTACGATGATGTTTGGTCAACCATCATTGCAAACGACGGTTCTGTACAACATCTAGATTTTCTAACGGACTGGGAACGCGATACATTTAAGACGTCTATGGAAATTGATCAAAGATGGGTGATTGAACACGCAGCAGATCGTCAAGAATTTATCGATCAAGCACAGTCGCTTAACTTGTTCTTCCGGCCGAACATAAATATTAAGTATCTTCACGCCGTTCACTTTTTAGCATGGAAGCGTGGCTTAAAGACTCTTTATTATTGCCGATCAGAGAAGATTGGTAAAGCTGATAAAGTGGCTAAGAAGATAGAAAGACAGATCATAGAAGAAATTGATCTGAAGCAATTAACTGAAGGAGAAGCTTGCTTAGCGTGCGAGGGCTAATGGACAACAAGATAATTTTATTAGCTGATGTGTATAAGATGCGAGAAGAGAAGCAAAAAGAGCTTGCATTTTATACTGAAAAGCTTAAAGAACTAGAATCAAAATTATTCTTTATCAACAAAGAAATACAAATAACCACCTTCATAATCGATATGATCGAGCGCGAGAAGGTTCACACAATCGGGTACACGGAAAATGATTAAAAAAACAGAACTAAAGCTTACCGACGAACGCAATTTCTTTAAGCCTTTCAGTTATCCATGGGCCTATGATTCATGGCTCAAGCACGAACAATCGCATTGGATTCATCTGGAAGTTCCAATGATTGATGATGTAAAGGATTGGAAGAAGAGGCTTACAAATGAAGAGAAGAAGTTTCTTACAAACATTTTTAGATTTTTTACACAGGGAGATATTGACGTTGCTGGCGGCTACGTTAATAATTACCTTCCTTATTTTCCTCAACCTGAAGTGAGAATGATGTTGTGTGGTTTTGCTGCAAGAGAAGCACTACACGTTGCAGCTTACTCACATCTAATTGAAACTTTAGGAATGCCTGAATCGACCTATAATGAATTCATGCAGTATGAAGAAATGAAAGCTAAGCATGATTTTTTTACTAAGTTAGCCGGTCAAGACGCAAACACAATTGCACAACAAATTGCGGCCTTCTCTGCCTTCACTGAGGGTATGCAATTGTTCTCTTCATTCATCATGCTATTAAACTTTCCTCGTCATGGCAAGATGAAGGGCATGGGGCAGATTATCACATGGTCAATTGTTGACGAAACTATTCATGCTGAATCAATGATTAAGCTATTCAGAACCTTCGTAGAAGAGAATCGAGACATTTGGAATGATAAACTTAAGGCAGACATTTACAAAATTGCAGAAAAAATGGTGGAACTGGAAGACAAATTCATCGACCTCGCATTCTCTATGGGCGACATGGAAAACTTATCAAGTGATGATGTTAAGCACTATATTCGGTATATTGCTGATAGGCGTCTCATTAGTCTTGGGCTCAAAGGAATTAATAAAGTCAAAAAGAACCCGCTTCCATGGGTAGAAACAATGATTAATGCACCAATTCATACTAATTTCTTTGAGAATAGAGCAACAGACTATGCAAAGGGCGCCTTATCTGGATCCTGGGAAGAAGTATGGGCGAATTAGTTACAAAGCTAATAGTTGAATATAATTATTATATTATGTGTGCTATGATAACGGCATTTGCATATCTACTTAATAAGATTAAATGAAATAAATAACAACATCTACTAGAGGTGTTGTTATGTGGTTGTTTGAAGAAAAAGAATTTAATCATGATTTAGCTCAAGAATATTACGGCTTC
>Ga0075473_10001078_pt1 | contig 11393 bp, 14 predicted proteins | sample DEB19_08_DNA_FD_76340 | JGI IMG/M metagenome (GOLD analysis project Ga0075473, IMG submission 76340) | Aqueous microbial communities from the Delaware River and Bay under freshwater to marine salinity gradient to study organic matter... | ecosystem: Environmental > Aquatic > Marine > Coastal ... | reverse complement strand
ACCTGATTGTCCCGATAAACCAGAAATACCTGATGTACCAGACTGTCCACTTAATCCACTTATTCCTGAAGTTCCACTCTGGCCCGATAATCCTGAGATTCCACTTGTTCCTGATTGACCACTTAATCCTGATATTCCACTAGTACCTGATTGTCCCGATAAACCACTGATACCTGATGTTCCACTAGTACCTGATAGTCCAGAAATACCTGATGTACCTGACGCACCACTCAAACCTGATATACCACTTGTTCCTGACTGACCACTTAATCCGCTTATTCCTGATGTTCCACTAGTACCTGATAGTCCAGAAATACCTGATGTACCTGACGCACCACTTAATCCTGAAATACCACTTATACCTGATTGTCCCGATAATCCAGAAATACCTGATGTACCTGACGCACCACTCAAACCTGATATACCACTTATACCTGATAAGCCACTATCACCACTTAACCCTGAAATACCTGATATCCCACTATTACCTGAAGTACCTGATTGACCAGATAAACCAGAGATTCCTGATGTACCTGATGTACCACTTAATCCTGATATTCCACTAATACCTAAATTACCTGATAATCCGCTTTGACCACTTAGTCCTGAGATTCCTGATGTACCACTTTGACCATATAATCCGCTTATTCCACTATCTCCACTTATTCCTGAAATACCTGATATTCCACTAATACCTGATTGGCCAGATAAACCACTTAATCCTGATATTCCATTACTACCATTTGTAAACGCACTTTTTAATAATAAATCACTATCTGTTATACCACTATAATACCAATATTCAACAACACCAGTACCGGATAATATCCCAACCGTTAATCCTTTAACTCTTTGTAACGTTAATATAGTACTATTAGCACCTGATATACTATCGTAAGGTCCATACCTATTATCCAAGTGTTTGGGTGATTTAGAATCTATATTATCGTTTAGTACTATTGCCATATTAATTAACTATTTCTAAATTCAAATGTTGTATAATCAGTTGGATAAACACTCCAATGCATTTTAAAGTTTATGCTTGACCAGTAAGATTCAGGACTTGTCACCGCTTGTGTTACTGCAGTAGTAATATATGTATTATCAATATCACCACTATTCAAGGCACTTACATACCATTTTGTTTTTGTTGTATAACTTGAAAAATATGCTACCCATATAAACACGTTATTTGCATTATATGGTATAGAAAGTGTTCCACTTGCTGCAGATAGAACTTTAGTTGCTGTTCCACCTGATATTGCATCCGCAATTGATTGAGCCGTTGGTAGAGTTGAACCAGTACCATAAAAATATGGATATATACTTGTATAGGTCACAGTTGAAGTTGTGAACGAATTTCCACTTAATTGTGGTGCACTTGTAGTTCTTAAAGCAAAAGCTCTTGTATCATCATTACCTTTGTTATCTTTTTTAGCTAAACCACTGTTATAATTTCCATCAGCGGTGTATGTTGTGTTAGATGGTGCTGGTAAAACATAACTCTCACTGTATGGTGTTGGATTATTTGTGAAACCAGAGTTAGGACTATTTGGATTTGTATACCCAAATTGATTTGCAACTGCCGTTTGGAAACTAGTCGATATTCCTGTACCTGTATATGTCGCTAATGGACTACCATTTCTTAATAAACGAAGTTGTGTAAAAGATCCCGCGTCATTTTTAACGCCTGTTACTGTTAAATTTAAACTTAAAGTTGAACCAACTTCTCTTGTTGAATTTGATGCTCCTCCTAAAGTAATTGTCGGAATGGTATATGTGGGTAATTGAGTTGGGAATAATATATCATTAAATAACCCAACAATTGTTTTACCTGTCAATTGATTTACTGTAGTGCCTGATGAGAGTCCTCCAACAGTTGATGCCATTTCCAAACTTCCATCCAATGTAGTATTGTATAATGTTGATAATGTATTTGATGATAAGGTTAACCCTACATTTGATACAACACTTAAACTACTTGACGCATCTAAACCTGACAAACCACTTATACCAGATGTACCAATTCCAGATATTCCACTTGTACCACTTAATCCTGAAATACCACTAATACCAGACTGTCCACTCAAACCAGAGATTCCACTTGCACCTGATTGTGTGTATGTAACTTGAGTAATTGTGAGTATCAATGAAGGTGCTGCAGGGTTTGTAGTTCCCGACGCAACATTCTCCATAACGATATTCGTGTTGTCAGTATTCCAATACATTTCCACATAATCATTTGCGTTAAATTGGTCTACATAATTCCAAGAAACTATTTGATAAGGATTGTTTGAAGTAATATCAATTATACCATTTGAATCAATAACGTCCTGTCCATTTTTTCTTAACCAAATGTTAATAGTTGTTCCCGCACCTCCTCCACCAGTATTGTGAAATTGTGATGAAAACTGAATGTTATATATTCCATTACTTGAAAAGACCAATTGTGAACTACCACTCAATGTTATCCCGAATGAACCAACGGTGGTGTCAAGTGTCATAGCACTAGGGGTGGATGGTGTTGATAATTGTTGGGTTTGAGTACTGTACCAAGAACCCCAATATGCTTGAGTTCCGCCAGCACCTGTTGCACCTACCAAACCTGATAAACCACTTGCACCTGATTGACCAAGAGATCCTGTTTCATAAAATGTGTTTCCACTATTATCAACAACAACAAATCTACTGAGACCAGTCGTACCTGAAATTCCTGATAGAGTAAGAGTATTAAATGTTCCGTGACCATCAGACCTAATAGATGATGTTGTATTTCCTGACGAATCAATACCTTCAATTAAGTTAGTTGTATTATCAGAATTACCCGTACCATTCTTTATTGACAACCCATCAAGAGTGGAATTAATTACTATTTCAGGGTTTGATGAATTATCATATGCTGATTGTAAAGTTGCATTTGATAGACCACCCGCAGCTCCTACAGTTTCACCAAATTTTGATACCAATAAAAATCTCGCTTGAGACACACTGGATAAATCTGTGGCGTTTTTAACCAGTGACAAAATACCAATAAGAATTGCATTATTAGAAAAATTTGGAAATGAAATAAACTGTTCATTTTGAACCCCAGCTATTGCATCCGATAATGTGTCATATATTTTTTGACCATATTGTATTCTAAAAGTACCGTTTTGTAACAAGTAGATTCTTTGGTTTGTTGACCTACTATTTGGTCCGGGTATTGTTGTTATGCTACCACCTACATCATAATTTGCGGGGTCAATAGTTATTGTATTTGTGATACTACCACCTGTTTGTGTTCTATATTGAAAAGTACAAGGGGTGGTTCCTGATAAATAAATCGCATCAGGTGTTAATATATCATTTGCGAAATTAATACCTAACCCGTATAGATTTCCCGCAGTTGTGTTAAAGTTCAAGTTAGCACCATTCGGTGACGGATATACACCCCCATTGATAAGGTTTATTGGCGCAAACATATCCCTCAATTGACCGAGTGGTGATAGAATAAAATCAGGTTGACTGAACACCAAATTTATTTGAGTTTTATCGGGGTGACCTAATTTACCCAAAAATATGTTTTGTCTTCTTTCTGTTTCAGTTAGAAAAGAAGTTTTTTGTAAAATTGTTGCGGCAGAATTTATGTATACAAAAGTTTCAAAATCTGTATTGACGAAGTTGTCAGTATGTGTTCCTCCACTATATTCAATATATAATACCGTAGGATATGATGGGTTTGTTGTGTCATCAACTATATATCCCTTTAATGGTGCAACATAAAATTCGGTTGCATTTACTTTGGATAATCCTGTAAATTCATATACTCCTGTAGAATTTGTGAGACCGTTTTTACCACTAATACCTGAAATTCCACTAATACCGGATTGACCACTAATACCGGATTGACCACTAATACCTGAAATTCCACTAATACCGGATTGACCACTAATACCTGAAATTCCGCTAGTACCTGAAATACCTGATTGGCCAGAAATTCCCGATAAACCACTTAATCCACTAAGTCCTGATTGACCTGAAATTCCTGATTGACCAGAAATTCCTGACAAACCTTCTAATCCACTTATCCCTAAAAGACCAGATATTCCACTAACTCCCGATTCTCCATATATACCACTGATACCTGATAATCCACTTAATCCAGATATACCTGACAAACCTTCTAATCCACTAACACCTGAATCTCCTGTGAAACCAACCAAACCTGAAACGCCGATCTGACCTGATAAACCAATTTCACCACTTAATCCTGATAAACCAGAAATACCACTAATACCTGAGGCTCCTTGTGAACCTACTAATCCTGATATACCACTTGAACCTTGAGCACCTGTTGAGCCTATAGGACCTACTAAACCTGATATTCCACTAGCACCTTGAGCGCCAGCAGAACCTGTACTTCCAACTAAACCACTTATACCACTAGTACCTGTATTACCTACAAGTCCTGATATTCCACTTTCACCTTGAGCTCCTGTAGGACCTGTATTTCCAACTAATCCACTTATACCGCTAGCGCCTACTAATCCACTTCTTCCACTTAGTCCAGATAAACCACTTAAACCAGAAGTCGATTCGCCAGAAATAGATATTGGGGATAAATCAACACTATAAGCATTATAATTACTAAATGTACTAAAAATTAATGTGTTACCACTTAGTGTTACCCCTGTGGTTATTAAATCATTACTACTAATTCCACTTATAGATATTGTATTGCCACTTAAACTTTTTAATATAATTGTCCCATTTTCTAAATAACCTTCGCTTAAATATAAATCGTCAATAGAAACGCCTGATAAATATATATATTCAGAATGTAATGCATTAATCGATCTTAAAAAATTACCAATATCTATTGTTCTACCTGTAGGTATTTGTGAAGAGTCAATTTGAGTCCAATTTATTTTTTGTAAAGCCATAATATAGTGTTATTATAAATATTATATTATGGATATTAAAACAAAAAAAGGAACTAAAAGTTCCTTTTAAAAATGTGATTTAATAATATTAATTAATTCATCTATTGTTTTATAATCAACTTCTGGTATATAAATTTTACCCTCATTCTTATCAATATCTGAAATATATACCACTGGGATTCTATCTTGTTTAGTTTGTTCAACAATTTCAAACCATATTTTTTGATTTTTACTTATTTCTATTTCATTATATGGTATTATTAAATGATCTAAATTTGTTTTAAGTAACATACAATGACCGCAACCATTAAGTGTGAAAACTGTTAATTTGTATTTCATTATAAATCTTTTAAAATGTCTCTATAAAAATCTTCTTTATTTAAACCTCGGGTAGTTGTTATTAATTTAAATCCATTATAAAACATTAATGTTGGAATGGATGTTATTGAATTTTCTTGGGCCAATTGTGTATTTTCACTAACATTAACTTTAACAAATTTAATATGTGGAAATTCAGGTTCCAATTTTTCTAATAGTGGCATTAGTACACGACACGGACCACACCACGAAGCCCAGTAATCAACTAATAATTTTTCACCTGACTCTTGTAATTCTTTTAATCGTTTTTGATCTATACTTTCCATAATAATTTACTTTTTAAAACCAATTTTATTATCTTCGACTGATTTATATATTTCCTCGTCGATATTATATATATCACCTAAAACCATTTCTTCATTAGAAATATAATCTTTTTTTAACGATTTTAAAAGTATATTTGTTTCATTGATAGATAATTTATCAAATTTATGTTCGGCGATTAATCTTCCTGATCTAAGTAATGCCCTATCTATTTTTTCACGTTTCATATTAAATGTTGCGATTACTTGAATATTTAAGCAATCGCCCATAATTCCATCTGTTAAATTTAAAATATTTGAAACACCTGCTGATGATCCATTATGTTCTCTATCAGATATTACTCTTTCTGCGTCTTCAATTATTAAAATACTATTTTTATGTTCCATCAAAAAGGGTATAATACTAGGTTCAGATAATACTTCAGCTAATGATGGCGGAATAAATAAAATATCTTTATCTTTAATTAAATTTGTGAGATATTTTAAATATGAAGTTTTTCCTGTACCCGGATCTCCGTGAAGTAATATTATACCTTTATCAAATGGTTTATTTAATCTATCTAAAATCAGATTATGTATTTTTATAAATTCTTTCCCATAATTTAATTCTAAATTTATTTCAGGTGAATTAAGAGAATATTCTTCAGTATCTAAATGGCCCATTTCACTTTTAACTAAACTTATATTTGATTCCTTTTTTTTAATTATATATTCATCAATTTCATCCCAAATAAATAAATTATTTAAATTACTTTTTGTGACATCATAACTTATTTCAAAAGTTAAAAATTCAAATCTATTATTTGATTCAGTTTTTATAATTATTTTTTTCTTTTCATTTAACAAAATATTTAAAATTGTTTTACTTCTTTTATTTTCTTTATCAATTTTTGAGATTAGTTTAAAACCATTTTTTAAAAAATAATCTAATATGTTTAAACTATAATAATGTGTCGTTTTTTCATATTTTGATGGTATAGTATCAAATAAAATAATGTAATATTGATCAACAGGAAATTCTTGATTATAAACAACATCGTATAATTGGTAATTTTCTGGTAATTTCTTCATAAAAAACTTTATATATTAATTTAAAATTATAACACCATAGGTTTTTGTATCAAAAACTGCTCTTTTGTCAACTTCTTCTATTGTTTTTTCATATTGTTTTTTAGTGATAGTAATAGCCAATAAATTATTTCTTAATTCTTCAAACTGTTTTTGAGTCAGCATCACCTCACCATCGCGTTCAAAGTTTTTTTGTGAAATTTCAGTTAAGTGTGAAAAAAATAATTCTTCATCTATTTGACTTAAAAAATAATTTCTAGTATCAAGATCATTTTTTAAAAAATTTTTAACACTCTGAACATATATTAATACTTCTGGTGACATCGTTATATTTTTTTTTCTATTTGATTTATTGTCAATGAAACAGACGTATCTCTGCCAAATATTTTTACATTAACATCAACTTTATCATTTTCAATTAAAGAAATATATCCATCAAATGTTGAAAACGGACCATCAATGATAGTTATATGATCACCTTTATCAAATTTCAATTTTTTTAAATCGTTATGTTCTTGTAATATATCATCTTTAATTATTTTTTCAATATCTCTTTTTTTCATTAAAATAGGCATTCTATCTCCCATCATGCCCATAACATTTTGTTTAGACGAAATTTCTTTAAGTTCATCTTCATTTAATTCTTTACTTGATTCAAAGTAAAGATATCCATTATATATAACTTTTTCTCTTATTACTTTTTTATTTTTTTGAGCAATTAATTCAGATTCTGTTGGACAAACAAATCTTTTAATATTTTTTACTTTACCCAGATTTATTTGTTGATTAAATTGTTCGTTTAATTGTCTTTCTTTACCAGGAAAGACTTTAATAACATACCAAAATGTTTCCATATATCTTTTTTTATAAATAGTTCATTATAAGGAGCTCAGTTCCTTCGTTTTGTTTAGAATCTTTTTTTGCTGCTGCCGCCTTCTTAAAGTTTTTTTGTTCCCATCTATATTGATCTTTTGGGAACCATTCTAATAAAATGGGAAATTCGTAATAAGATAAACTAAATTTACCTTTAATTGTCTTTAAACAATTTGATAACCTTTCATGGTCATTTCTATCAAAATCGTGATTTGAATAATAATTTTCCGTTTTCCAATAAGGGGGATCGCAATAAAAATATGAAGTAGGGTTATCATATTTTTTTATTACCTCTTCAAAATCAGAATTTTCTATAAAAGTTATTTTATCAAAATGTTGTCTATACTTTGGGTGTTTTAATTTATCCATAAAAATTAAAACTTTACAACGGTATTTTCCTTTATAGTCTGTGTAATTTGATGTTTCAGGTTTAGAACCTGAAAATACTTGAGTTAATACGTACACATATTTACCAGCAGCCTCAAAATTTGGTTCATCCCCAATTATGTAGTTAGGATCAAATATTTCTTTTTGAAAATTAGAAAACATTACACCATATTCTTTTGGGGTATCGACAACACCTAATTGTTGACACGGATACCTATTTAATTCTTCCCACAACCTATCATATTGTTTTGCACACTTAAAAAGATTTGCGTTAAGTCCATTGAAATCATTATAAACTACAGTTTTTAGATTTGGATAATTTTCTAAATCCATATTAAAAAAAACCCAAAACATCCCACTAAATGGTTCGACATATGTTTCAATATCTTTAGGGATAAATGGCACGATCCATTTACCTATTCTCGCTTTTCCACCTATATAACTTATCATTAATTATTGTACGTTATATTAAAGTATAATAAAAAAAAATTGTAAAACAAAATCTCTTTGATTTTTAAGAAAAAAAAAGTATAATTTATATATGTCGTGTAAAACTTGTAAACAAAAAAGAAAAATAATTGAATCGGATGAATTCAACAAAAAGGCCGATTTAGTTGAGAGAAGTGTTATTACTTTTACAATAATATGGACGATTTTTGCATTATACGGATTGTATCATATTATTGTCGATATAGTTTCTTTATTCAAAAAAATATTATGAAAAATGGAAAATATTTTATAGTCCTTTTTTGTAATAAAAAGAAAGTAAAAATTTTACATAGAAGTATGAAAAAAAATACTATCTATGAATATTGGCGTGAATTCAAAACTCAAGTAAAACCACCATTCGTTAAATTACAAGGAGGTAAAAGGAGACAAGAATTAATATATGAACTTAGTTTAATATTTCCTAATAATAGATGGGCAACAAAAACTTATGTGAGAGATAGTTTAGGTAGAAATGTCGAGGCGAAAATTGAAGATAATAAGTTTAGAATAAAAGAAATTATACCATATTGGGCTGAAGAACTTATATACGATCATCAAATAAAAAAAAGAATTAGATACCATCAAATGATGGAACAAATATTATCAATAAATGATATTGCACAAGTTTTTACACTTAATAACAAATTATTTGTACAAATTGAAAATGAAATAAAATTGTTTGGTAATAAAAACATATCAGATACTGAAAGATTATTTGGAATAGTTAAGGAGGAAATAACCAAAAAGAAGAGAGGTAATTTTATCTTTGTTAAAGATATATCCACACACCAAAGAAAATTATTATATAATTTACTGGAATCAAAAGGATTTAAAAGAACTGAATTATTTAGACATTATTCGTATTAAAAATGAATGTAACATTACCTATGTTTATTCTAAATGTATCTTTTGGTAAATCTATTTTATAACCATTTTTTTTCTGTATTAAATTAAATATTCTCACAAATTCATTATTATTTAATTCAATAACAACAGTTGTCGATTCTGATATTAAATTCGCTTTCTCAAATAAATCTGATATAATTGCCAATTGATTTAATAAATCACCTTTTTTTTCCATAACCTAAAATCTTAAAAATTTTTTTTAAGAGTATAAATCTTTCTTTTGGTTTTGGTGTAAAGATTTTTGATTTATCTATTTTTTTTATTTCCTCAATAGTTTTTCTCTTATGTTCCTCAATTTCAAGGCTGTCCTTCTTCTTCTCCTTCTCCAACCAATCCAACCCCTGTTGTATTCTGTTGTCCATATTCGTTTAATAAATTAATATCTTTTAATTTATCTAAGGATTCTTTTTCAAAAAGTAATTTTAATTCATTCACTTTCTGGTCAAATAATCTTCTTTTTTCTTCCTCTTCTTTATTTATTTTTATTATCTCATTAGCACAACTTAACACCACATCATAACCTTCTTTCGTTGCGACTGATATCAATGATAATAAAACAAATTTTTCGTTTTTATCTTGAATTTTTATTTTAATTGACCTGTACGGAACCACAATTTTTTCATAAGACCACGAAGCAGGAAGTTTAATGTCAAAACTAACATTATTTTCTATTTCTCTTAATGAGAAAAAATAAGGTCTTAAAGATTTTATATTTTCAAACACGATTTTAACTAATAATATATGTTATTATGTAAGATATAGTGAAATACATCACTATTTTTTCTACGTTAGATATGATTAAAGGTTTTGGATTTTCTTCTCTTAGTTTTACCAAAAACTCTAAAATAAATTTTAAGTTATAAACTATACTTAAAATAAAAAAATATAAACCAATATTATTAACCATGTCGTTTCATTTCTTCTAATATTTCCTTTCGGAAAACTTTTATTAAATCTTTGACTTGTTGAGCATTTTTTCTCGCCCTAATTGATGCACTGTGATTTCCTTTTTCATAAACCTTCATTGTATCAATTGATATTTTTTCAATCAGATCTTTGATTGTTTTTAACGTTTCCATAATCTTATATTTTGATATTAAAATACGAAAAAAAATCTATTTTTTCAAGTTTTCATCCAATAATTTATATAACTCAGTCACTATATCTAATTCGGATCTTGTTTTTATGTAATTATAGTTAAAAAGTTTATTTACATATTCAACAATTTTATTTGGTTTTTGGTCTATTTTGGTTAAATAGAATGCTTCATAAAAAAAATTCCAAAAATATTCATAGTGAATACCTCTGAACTTAAAATATATTTTTTCTTTTGAAAAATTATTTATTGTTCTACCCCAACACCAAGTAAAGTGATTTTTTTGATCCTCTTCATAGATCATCACATCCTCACCCAAATAGGTTTCATCGATTAAATTATATAATGAAATTAAAAAGTCGCGAAAGAGTTCTGTCTTTTCGCGACTTATATTGTATATTTTATACCAAATTTCTATATGATGTCTATAATCCTCAGGAGAAATGAATTCTATAAATTCGTTTTTGTTTTCCATAATCCTCTAATTGAAATATAGGTATTTATGGAATCAAAAAAAAGAATTATTGAGTTTTTTTATTGTAGCTGTAAAAATTCTTAATTCTTTCTATTTCTTCATTTAATACCGAACTTTTACTTTCTTCAGATTCGTTTACACCAACATAGTCTTTTTTAACTTTAAATGGTCTAACTGGATCACCATCTTTCCTGTAATATGGTTGTTCTTCTCTTTTTTCCTCAGATCTTTTTATTTGTTTAACCATTTTTTTACCTAAATCACTTTTAATGACGTTTGGTGAATCTTGAGAATTACCCATAGTTGAATCTCCTTCTAATGATTTTTTTAGTCTATCCTTAAATCTTTCTGTTGGTTCGTGGTCATATCTTAAATTTTGCATACCCTCACCTCTGTAATCTTCAATAAATTCATTTTCTTCATCATTAGTTTTAACAACCATTTTTTCTCCTTTACCAATAGGTTTTGGGAATTCGGGATTATCGTTACCATTAAAAGAAAGATAATCTTTCATTTTTTTTCCAACTTCGGAAGCA
>Ga0075473_10001075_pt1 | contig 11405 bp, 14 predicted proteins | sample DEB19_08_DNA_FD_76340 | JGI IMG/M metagenome (GOLD analysis project Ga0075473, IMG submission 76340) | Aqueous microbial communities from the Delaware River and Bay under freshwater to marine salinity gradient to study organic matter... | ecosystem: Environmental > Aquatic > Marine > Coastal ... | reverse complement strand
GCCGTTGCCGTTGCCGTTGCCGTTGCCAACAGGACGAAACATGGTCTACCTACGCTTTCTTGCAGTTGCAGTGCCGTAGCCGTTGCCGTTGCCGTCGCCTTCGCCGTTGCCGTAGCTGTAGCTGTAGCCGTCGCCGTAGCCGTTGCCGTTGCCGTTGCCGTCGCCGTAGCCGTCGCCGTCGCCGTAGCCGTGGCTGTAGCTGTAGCTGTAGCCGTTGCCGTATCCGTCGCCGTAGCCGACAGGACGAGACATCGGCGCATAGGCCTCATGCGCCGATGTCTCGTTAGCTACGCCAAGTGAGGGATTTGTATAGCCACCCGTCGTCATGCTACTTCTTTGGCGCCTTGTGGCCCCAGTTGGACGGAACCGGAACTCGGAAGATAACTGCGTCCACAGGGACCTCCACGTCCGCAACCGGGCGCAAGTCAACGCGCTTATCAAGCGGTGTCTCAATAACGCCACTGAATCCGAGCCCTTCCCAACGGAAGACGTGCAGAGCGTTTTTCAGCACGATGTACCCGTCGCTAGACAGCGACTGGTCTCCAGCAAACACCCAACCGCTGCTGACAACCAGCACGACCCGCTTCTCTTCAATTCCGGACGTAGCTTTCGCCTCACCCTTCTTGGGGAGCGCCGAGCCGTTCGGTGACGGTTGCGCACTGTTTTCGGAGCAGAAGACCTTAGCGAGCTCACAGAGCTGAGAAACCGTCATGGACTCAATTCCCATACGAATAACCTCCTTACAATTACCGTTTGACACTTGACGCAAAGTCCGTCAGCGGCCTCATGTGCCGCTTCCACGTAGACACGGCCAAGTACGATTCGTTCCTGTCTTTATCAAAAACTCTAACCCCAAGCTCAACCGGACTGCCGGATGGAAGCCACAGGGCTTCTCCTGTGACCCTGCTGACGTACAGCTGGTCAGTCACTGTCACGCTGGACGGCGGAACCGTCTTGCGAACCCAGGACGCCTGGCTGCACACCAAGGGTCGCTCCATGGGGTAATCGGAGACGTTGGAGAACGATAGGTTCTGAGACTTCACCTCAACCGGAGTGCCGTGCGACGAGTCGGTCGTCCACACCACCAGGTCAACAGCCTTGAGGTACGGCTCAATGTCCTCCCCGGGCTTCCAGATGGTGAACGGGCCCATGTTCACAAACAGCCCAAGGCGGGTGAGCTTCGTAGCTGCCCAGGCCTCAAAGAATGCCGCAGAGTCGGCACGCTTCTTGAAGTTGTCGGAGATTGTGAACGTCCGTCCCATGGGGGGACATGGATGCTCACAGCCGTTTAGCGTGTCAACCCCGTGCGGCTACTTCAGCCCGCGCTGTCGCTCAATCTCGTCAGCGGCAGCGTTAGCAGCGTTGACGGCTTCCTGGTCCAGCAGTTGCTTGGCCCTGTCTACGCCAATGGCTGCCAGGATGGCGCGAAGCATTAGAATGATGAGCTCCTCCGGCATTACGGCTCCCTCTGCCCAGTGCTGTACACCACAATGGACTTCAGCCTGCACACCAGGCTGCCATCGTCTCCGGTGAGGCTTCCCGCAATGTCGTTGCAGAAGTGGACCGCGCCCGAGGCGGACAGTGACGGCAGGGAACCAGTGAGGCCAAGGTCCGTCCATGCCCCGCCGTTGACCCGATACTTGGCCAAGGACGTCCCGTTACCCATCTCCACATAGACCTCAACAAAGTCACCCGCACTCCAAACCATAGCGACGTTTCCAACCTCAGGAGTAACCCCATCCGTGACCCGGATAAACCGGTCGGCTACTCTAATGCGAGCGTCAAAACCACTGGCCGTACACAGGTGCCAGTGCGCCGCGGCCCCGCTAGCCCCGCTCCCGTCGTAGTAGGTGCTCTGTGAGCTGCTATGTTTCGGGTAGAAGCCAAGCTTGAACTTGATTCTGCCCCCCTGCAGAAGGCTGCTACCACTGGCGTACTTTAGAACGTCGCAGGAGCGACGGGTTAGGGCTGTGGGAATGGCTTCCGTAGCGAAGCTGCCGCGCTCTAGCTGGATGTAGTCTACCAGCACATCCCTGGCCCTAGCGGTCTCCCCGCCACTGCCGGAGTAGTTCCTGGCGTCCACAGTGTCGTAGTACCGGCCGTTGGCGGCACCCTTTGCCGTCACCACACGGCCCCAGGTGTTGCTGGCGGCGCGGACCGTCTGCGTGCAGTCTCCCGGTGTGGCAATCACGATGCCCTGCTGCATGCCACCATTACTGGTGGCGTCCTTGCTGCGCTGCCAGGACGAGAAACACCAGTCGTTCGTGGTGGCCGCCCCATGCGGGTCTCCGTAGTTGCCGTACTGACCGGAGGCAGCGTTAACCCTAGAGCATCCCGTGCCGCTGCCGTCAGGGCTGTCTGCGTACGGATACGTGGTCGTAGCGCTCCCTGCAGCCCACTCGGTGTTTAGGTTCCTTGGGGAGGCTGCCCCGACGACGACACCGACGTAGGTCTTGGTATTATTTTGGATAACCAAGCCCTTGTCGGTGCCGTTACTGGAGCCGATACAGGCCTCGTCCGTGGCCACGCCTGTCACAATCGTACTGGCACTTGTCTGGACGGTGCTGGAGCTGGCCCTGGTAAACGTGAACCCGGTAGCGGAAAGGAATGCTGCGGCCGTGTGCTTACCCAGTGCGAGGGAAGAGAAGTCCACGCTGACGATGGGCTCATCAGCAACGAGCGGACCACGTAAGTTTCGCACCAGGTGCCTGCGCATTAGATGTCAATCCTTTCAACAAGGCTGGAAACCACCCGCCACTTCACTACCCCAACTCCACCCGGAGACAGGTGGTCCAGGTACAGGTCTTTGGACGGGTCCACAAAGTAGACCACGGCTGGGTATCCAGCTTTTACGATGCTGCCGTTGGAGGACGTGGTGCCCGTGGTAGCAGTTCGCGAGAATCGGACGTACACGTCGTAGGTGACCGCCTCAAGCTCAACCCATACCTTACCCTTGGGGGGAATGGACCCCACGTACCCAGACCACAGGTTGCTAGACGTGGCTGCCGCGGCCGTAGCCGCGCTTTGCCATGCCACGTCAGGGTCGGTACCGGTCACCCTAGGGGGCTGACACGCTGCGGGTCTAGTGTTGTCCATAATTACTCCTCGTCACACGGCGTGATGCGAGGCCAGTCGGCCCGCTCGCAGAGACCAAACTCCATGTTCACCTGCCTGCGACAGGTAGCGGACTCAGCCTTGGTTCTGGCGGACCTGGCACATGCCAGGATGCGTGCCGTGTACTCAGCTTCCGCTTCTCCGGCAGGGCGCAGGGGAATGCACCCACTGCCGCAGTGGGCTACCGAGGCGACTCCGCAGAACAATAGCAGCCCAACCGCCGCCTTCCGGAATTGCCTAGCTAGGTCGTCATAGCTCCATCGGACGTTGATGGTGGTAGCCATCTACTTACCCCCCTCCTTCTGCGATTTGTCCTCACGGTCAAAGTTCAGTGGCCCTGGGATGAGCCACGCAAGAAGAAACTTGAGGTACTCCGCATCCAGCTTGCCCGCAGCAATCAGGGCGCATACGCCGGCGAACACGACGCAGAAGACCGTGGCCTTGGTCGCATCAATCGTCAGCTTGGGTGTCAGGTCGGCAGCCATTTCTATCTCCCGCAGGTGCGAAGCGCCTTCTTGTTGCACTTGTTGAGCTTACAGAAGGCCTCTAGGTCGTTCCGGCTGAGACACATGGGCTTGCCGTCGGTGTGGGTGGGGAACATCACGTCCCCGGGTTCGCCAAGGTGGGCGACACCGAACACGTGCCCAAGCTCGTGAGTCACGACCCTAATCATCCGCTCGGGAGACTTGTCCAGCCGGTCCATCACCAGCTTCATCACCACCGGCGCATGCTCTTTGTTGTGGATGCCGCCATGCGGGTACACGAACGCCAACACAATCGCGTTCGGCTCGTCCAGGGTCCACACGTCAGGGGCCCATGACATCGTCCGGATAAGGGCGTTGTGGCCAGCTTCCACGTGGGCCTTGATGTCGGCCACGGAGGTGAAGTCCAGGTCCCATACGATGCTGACCCTTGCCGCTCCGCCGGTCTGTAGGCGCCACACGTCTGCCGCAGCCTCAATGATGCGCCGCTCCTGGTCGTCAAACTCGGTGTCACCGTGGAGCACCACCAGTGGACTCAGCTGAACGCTGCCGCCGGACGGCGGCGCGCCTGCGGCGGCGCCAGTGGGGACCACGACCAGCGCCATGGCAAGCAAGGTAAGGAAGATAAGGAAGCGCCTGAACATCTCTGAAACCATAACAGAATTGAGCCTACACCGCAGCTTGCAGCGGCGTTCTCATGCTCTCCCCGGCCGGCGGCCCTCCCGGCGGAGGCGGACTAGGCTTCTCGCTGGAGGCCCCGTGTGAGGCCTGGACCTCCTGGATGAAGTCATTCTGCCAGACGTCGGAAACGGGAGCCCCTAGCAGGGTAACCAGGGCTGCCTCCTGGTTGGCGTCCACAAACTTGCCCTCGGCGCGCATGCTCTGAATCTCCTGCATGGCAGTCATCACCACGTGCTGGTAAAGCTCCGGGTAGACCTCGCGAACAGCCGCTACATGGTCGGGGGTAAGTGAACCGTCTGACAATTTGTCAACGATGGATAGGGGGCTACTCACAGCCTCGCTAATCCTGTGCCTGCGCAGGTCATCAAGCCCAGGCATGCCCTTTATGGGCTGCTTGGTAACGCCAAATCCACCGGGCTTGGGAGTGGACGAACGCTGAAGCAGCTGTCTGGCAGAGTCGTACTGCTTGAGGATGGACGAGGCTACGTCGGGATGCCCCATCAGCTGCACGTTCTTGGCAAACTCCGCAACTCTGGCGGCATGGAAGGCCCCGGTGAGCTCGGAATCCATGGCTGCCCTGGCCTCAACGTCTGCGGCGGTCAGCTTCTTCTTTTTGCCCTTCCCCTCACTTGCCGCCGCCGTCTTCGTTGGCGCAGCGCGCAGGAAGTCACGGATTCCATTGGATACCTTATGGTTCATCGCCGCCACAGAGCCCACGGCCTGGCCGCCGAAGGATAGGCGGTACGCCGCTTCGGCCTCGTACCGCTGAGCGACGCGCTCCATTTTCCTCAGCACGTGCTTACCGGCGACAATGGCGGCACCACCGGGCAGGTGCCCGAACAGTGTGGACCAGGCCATGGTGTTGATGTCGCCCGGACCCATGGTGATACCTGCCCCCTTCAGCTCGTTGCCGACAACTCCGGTCACCGATTCCACCATCTGGTCGGACACCTTCTTACCCATGCGGGCTGCCCAGAACTGCTCCGCAGCATCCGGGTTTGCGCTGCCCATGTAGCCGCGAACCTCTCTAGACACGGTATCCCTGATGCGGCGCGTCACCTCATCGGCCGGCTTCTTAGCTACGGCAGCGTCAAGCTGGTCAAGGGTCTTGGACCAGGTCAGCCACGACTGGGGACCTGTCGCAACAGAGCTGGCGACCCTACTGACGGCTCCGGCAGCCTTTCTCGCCTCGGGGGTACCCCTAAACGCCAGGTTCATGTCGTCGGCAACAGCCCCGAAGACACGTGCCGCGTCAGGTACCGATGCCGGGTTCTCCCGCTCCAGCTTAGCGACAATGTCAGCCATGCCGGCCTTGTACTTGGCCGACGCCTCTTTGGCGACCTGCAGGATGCGAGGCGTGTTGGACGAGAAGCTCTCGCCTCCTTCGGACAGAATCCGCTTGAAGGCCTCCACCGTGCCCACCGGTCCAAGCTCCGACCGGAGCAGCTTTTCAGGCTCAACGCCCATCCGCTTGCCAATGATGGAGGCTCGGTATTCCTTCATGCCAACATCGCCAGCCTTGGCGGCAGATGAGCCCAGCCCGCCAGCGACAGAGCCTACAGCTCCGATTCCGCCTCCAAGGAGCCCACCAATCAAAGCTCCGCCCTCCAGGCCGGCGGCGATGGCTTGCCAGGTAAGTGGCTTGTCCTTGATGGACAGGTCGCTGGCCGTATGGGCGGCACTGATGATTGCCCCCTCCGTAGCGCCCCTAGCGGCCATCTCCAGGGGCTTTCTGGCTACGCTGCCCAGGCTGCCCATCTCAGGCAAAAGGGCCCTCATGCCCCGCTCAGCGAGCCCCCCGGCCTCGTTTACCCAACCGGCCGGGGTTGCGTAGGAGACAGCCTTTCCCAGGAGGCTCTTTCCGGCAGCTTCCTCAGCGCCAGCTACAGCCCCGCGGGCTACGGCAGATTCTCCGCTGGTAAACAGGGCAGGGAGCAGCGTTCCTGCCACGTCTCCGGCGGTGTACGGCGTGGTCGTCTGCATGCCGCGGATGAGGCCCTTGTCCATCACCCCAAGTTCGCCAGCGATGGCCGGCGCAATGCCAAGCGTGAGGCCGCCAGCTAGGCCGGCTGCGGCCTGCTTGAGGGGACCCATCTCCTTGGCTCGCTCAAGGTTTACCCTACCCGCGTGACTCTCTTCAGCCTGCTTTCTTGTCGCAAGCTCTCCGCCGCGGTCCAGAAACGACTGTGCTCCGGCAGGGTCCGTCTTTACGACGTCGCCGGTAATTGGGTCTTTGACAAAGATATCGGGCACTTAGTCTATTCCTCCGTGCCTCCGCCGTTATGGCGGACGATGGACGTCGGCTCCCTTACTCGCCCAGAAGGGGCTGGCGTATGGCGCTCAACGGAGACGGGGCTACGAGGAGGCTTGGAGCCGATACCCTGGGCCGGCATGTTCATTGGGGTGGAGCCACCGGTAGAGCTGCGAATCATCGCCATGACCGCAAGGGCCGCCTGCGGGTCTCCGCCGGCCATGAGCGAGTTACTAAGCTTCGCAGCGTGCGCTGCTTGCACCGCCCTGAGCGTTGCTAGGGTGTTCTCAAGGTTGGGGTTGTTCGGGTCCATGATGCCCCGAAGCTTCGCCTCCTCGCCGCCGGTGACAGCGCCGCCAAACAGGCTCTTACCGAACGGCGCCTGGAGCAGCGACAGGCTCTGGTGAAGGCGGTTGCCGGCGACAAGGACCTGCTTGGCGCTGCGCGCTTCCGGGGAGCTGTCGTCGGCGTACCTTTGCTGAATCTCTGAAGCCATCCGAGCCCACCCGCCGCCAATGAAGCGAGACGGCTGGAGAAGGTCGTTGGGGTTCATACCCCTAGACCTGGCCCATGTGGACAGGTGCTGGATGTCCTGCGACACGTTGGACAGGTAGGACTGAACCTCAATGTCGTCCTTCCTCTGTGCTTGAATCTCCTTCACCGCGTCCTGGAGCTCTTTTCTGCGCTTCTCCATGTACGCGTTCGGGTTCGCCGGATTGCTGAGAACAGCCTCCCTTACGTTCTTAGCTCCGATGATTTGGTGCATCTGGCTAGGGTCAATCTGACCGGCCTGAAGAAGCTTAGCGATGCTGTCGTAGGGCATCTCGCTAGCCGCCTCCCAGGAGAGCGTACCTGGAGTAGCTTTTGATGTGGCCGTGGTCGGGCTCTGCGTCCCAGGCACCATGCCGGTCGCCTTGGAGTACGGAGCTCCCGGAATCGTAGCTCCGCCCTGTCCAGGGGTACCCCCAACGTCTCCGTAGAGCTTCCACCCCGGACTCTTCTTGTAGGCCTCAAGCTGACCCTGGGCCATCTTGGTGACATCCTTGTGGATAGCCTGCCGCCAGGCGTTCATCTTCGCCGTAGCGCTCTGGCTGAGCTGTTCCTGAATCAGGATGGCAGCGTTCTTCTTTGCCGCCTCACTCTTGAACTCGGAAGACACGCGCTCAACCTCCATGGCCGCGATGCGGTGAGCCTCGCTCTTGGCCATCAGGTCACCGGCGATTTCGTCTCCCATCATCTGTCGGTAACCGGCCAGACTGCTGCGCAGCGACCCGAGGTGGGTCTCAGCTACCGCCCTGCGGTTCGCCATGTCGCGGTCAATGTTCTGGTTGATGAGCTTCGCCCCCGCGGCCGGGTCTCCGCCGAACACTGGCATAAGGCTCAGTGCGATTGAGCTGATAATGTTCCCAGGATTCATCCAAAACTTGCCCTGGTTAGCAAGGTCATCCGTGTACATCCGTGTAGTCGCATCAATCTGCGCCTGTCTCCGCTGTGTCTCCGCCTGCATCTCGGCCCGACGAGCGGCGATGGCGGCCATCTGCGACGACTCCATCTGCTGCTGACCCTTCAGTAGCGCAGCAATGCGGCTCTCACGGTCAGCCTCAAGCTCTCCACGCTGAGCGATTAGCTTGTTTTTCTCAGTAACATCAAAGGCTTCGCGGTAGTTCTTCTCCCCTTCTGGTCCACCGATGGTGTACATGTCGTACGACTCGGGGACCCATGTACCAGGGTCTCCGGCTGCACGTCGCCCGGTAAACGGGGTCATGTCTGAAATCGCCTGCGCCGTAGACAGCACGTTTTGCGTGTTGCTGGTATCAAACTGGGTCTGCGGCTCAGTGTAGGTGTTGTAGTCCACCTCACCTTCGGCCGGCGGAGGGGCACTGGGCCCACCGCTACCCATGCCGTACTCGTATGCAGCAGCACCCACTGGGCCACCTACAGCCAGCGCAGCGGTCTTGCCAGCAGTTCCGGCTAGGACCTTCTTTGCGATTTCGGAGATATCTGCCATGGATTACCCCATCATGTAGCCAGCCACTGCGCTGTTGGCCGGGTTTTGGTTGAGCTGAGCACCTACTTCTCGCCGTTTCATCTCCGCCTGAATCTCGGCGAGAGACGGTCCCTCAGCCATGGCTTTTTGCACAGCGTTCTGCTGCGGCGCCTGACCGGCGACGACACCGCCCTTGTCTGGAGTGGTGAGCGGGTTGATGTACGAAGAGTACTTGCTGCTTGCTAGGCCCTGCCGGATGTTAGGTCTAAGGGCCGTGTAGGGAGAATTGCCAGCAAGCCACGCTCGCGGCGGCGCCTGCATAGCAGAGCTCCTGCTGCCGATGTTCACCATCGGCTGCATAGCGGTGTACCGGGTGGCCTCCTGCCGTTGCGGGCTACCTGCCGACCAGCGGGGGTCCTGCTGCGGGGCGAACGCCGTCATCCCAGGCGCACTGTTCATAAGTCCAGCCATTACCGACTCCTGAGTGAACCGCCGAGACCACTCCCGACGGGGTTGATTCCAGAGCTACCAGACCTCATCAGCCGCTTCGCGGTAAGAATGTCGTCGCCGAGTTCGTCAGCATCGCCCATTGCGGCCTCGGAGCCGGACGGGTTCCACTTGTCACCAGAGGTGGACACCTCCGTAGCGAGCTTGCCGTTGTCCATCTTAGCCAGCGCTTCGGAGGCGATTTGGCTGACCGACTTCGGCTTGTCGTGGTACCCGCGGATGTAATCAACATCCTCCGCCATCTGCCTGGCGTCAGCGGCCTTTCTGGCCTCATCCGCCGCCTGAGTGGCACTGATTGCGCCAGCTGCGCCCATGAGGGCAGCTTGGATGCCGCCTACGATGGCCCGGTTCCTGCGTTCCCGGCGCTTCTGGTAAGGCGCGTTACCGGAAGAGATATTCCGGATGGCAGCAGCCATCGCCCCAGACATTTCGTTTCCACCACCTCTGTAGTTGGGCATTAGTAGAACTTTCTAGTTGCGGAGTTGATGGCGCCGCCAGCTGCAGCTCCGGCGGCAGAGCCGAGTGGTCCAGCCAGAGACCCTACGGCAGTGAGCCCAGCCTGGATAATACCACCTGTAAGGTTGGCTGCGGCCTCGGACCTTTCGCGTTCAGAGGCCAGCATGGCGTTGGCCATGTCAATGTTGGCACCGGCCTGCCACCCTGCCGTCTCCTGGTCCATCTGGAACTGGATGTCCTCCGGTCTCATGGCCTCAGCGAACCATTGCATGTCCTGCCCGGCCTGCTGGACACCTAGGCCGCCATAGCCGGCAGCTAGGCCCATCTGGTCAAGCTTCCACTTGTCGTTGAGGTCGGCGTTGAACAGCGCCATCTGGTTCGCCATGCCAAGGCGAGTAAGGTCCTGGCCACGAACTTGGGCAGCCTGGCTGCCGTATTGCGACAGCTCCTTGGCGATTTCGTCCGCTCTTCCGAAGCCGCCAGTGGTGCCGGCTGCTCCAGCAGCTAGGCCTGCCGCTTGCCCACCGGACAATTGGCCACCGGCGAGGCCAGCGGCACCGCGTAGGCCGCCAGTGCCGGTGAAGTAGTCGCTGAGGGCCTGATTCATACCCATGCGGGTCTGAGCTTCGGCCAGTGATGGTGCTCTGCCCATTGCTGCACCCATGTTGAGTCCAAGTGACCCAAGCTGTTCTCCCCTGGATGCTGCTTCACGGTTGGCGAGGTAAAGGTTCTCCTCAGCCATTGGCCCACGGTCACGCTGAGCCTCAGCCAGGCTACCGGCCAGACCCGCTTGCGACCTGGCCTGAGCTTCGTCGTTGGTCATGCGACCAAGACCGGCCTGGTACTTGTACGGCTCAGTACCCACCCCCTTGCCGCCGTATGTGGCGGCACCTGGGGACAAGTACGTCATGGCCGTATAGGCTTCCTGGTTCTCCCTCCTTTTTGCCTCCTCATAGTCCATCTCTCCGCCGCTAACGGACTGGTTGATGAGCTCCTGGTGCCTACGCTTTCGTTCGGCAGCTGCCTCTTCGGAGTAATCACCGGCAAGGTCGGACTCGTCAACGGCGCGAGCCGCAGTGTCCATATCGTTAAAGGACGAGACTACGTCCTCCGGCGGAGCGTTCTGCGCATATCCGCTACCACTTTTGTTGTAGGCCATTACCCGAGCTCCTCAATATTGGCAGCCTGCTTCTGCTTCTGAGCGTTGGCGAGCCATGCCTTGTACTGCTGCCAGGCTTCCGTCTGAGCGTTCACGGGGTTCATGCCCTGCTGGTAGTAGCCGAAGTCCTGAGCGGCCTGCTGGTTGCCGACCTGACCTAGTGCAATGGCGGCGTTACCCATGCCGACACCGTACCTGTCGTTGTACTGCGCATTAGCCTGAGCCATCTCGTTGCCCATACCAAGCCGAGCCGCATCCTGCTCTCGCTGCTTCCCGAGCAGGGAGCCGTAAAGGCCTCTGCCGGTGGCCATCTCCTGGGCACGCAGAGCCTGGCCCTGGCTGAACGCGTTCTGCTGCAGATTCGCAGTGTTGGCTTGCTGGTTTGCACTGGCAGTAGCCAGAGCACCGGCTCCCCGGGCCGAACGCCCAAGCGCTCCCTGCATGGATGACGACAGGTCAAGCCCGCGCTGCAGCTGGTACGCGGCTTCAGATGGGCTTTGACCCATAGCCATGCGCCTGGCCAGGTCCGTAGCTCCGGCTTGATGGCCTCCAGCCCCAGAGGCCTCACGATTGGCCAGGGCAGCGTTCTCGGTGGCCTGGGGACCCCTTTGGGCCTGCGACTGCTGCTGGGCCCATGTGGCCCCCTGTGTCGTGGCGTCCTGGGCCTCATCGTTCTGGCCCTGCTGCGACCACCACTCGTCCCTGGCCTTAGCAAACCCGCCTGGTGTGCGGCCGTAATTGGCCGCAGGAGGCGTGTTGATGGTGATG
>Ga0075473_10001074_pt1 | contig 11413 bp, 10 predicted proteins | sample DEB19_08_DNA_FD_76340 | JGI IMG/M metagenome (GOLD analysis project Ga0075473, IMG submission 76340) | Aqueous microbial communities from the Delaware River and Bay under freshwater to marine salinity gradient to study organic matter... | ecosystem: Environmental > Aquatic > Marine > Coastal ... | reverse complement strand
ACTAATGGAATAATTCCTTCATAATATGCTTGCAAAGCAATATGAGCTGCATACGCTCCTTTTCCTTTAACTCGCAGATGAAATACATGAGCTTGAGTGCGAGAATGTAATAATATCGATGCTAGATCTTTCATTAAAATACTTTAATATAAATATTGAATACACTACTTTCCAGAAGATCCGAACCCGCCAGTACCCCTGTCAGAGTCAGATAGCGAATCGACTTCTTCAAATTCAATAGCCGGATATGGAATTACAATTAACTGTCCCACTCGTTCTCCTACTTCATAAAGTCTAGCTTCTTGAAAATTCTTTGAACAATCTGCTTTTCTAAACTTAAACATTATCTCACCACGATAGCCTGAGTCGATAACTCCTACGTGATTAGTTAAATATAAATCTGTTTTAGCGTTACTTGATCTAGGAAATATCAATCCTACATATCCTTCAGGTATTTCAACTGCTAAACCTGTTCCGTATACTACGTTATTATTATCGTCAAATGCTTTAGAAGTGGCAGTTAAATCTAACCCAGCGTCTCCCGGCTTTGCATATTTTGGCACTATTGCAGTGTCAATTAATTTTTTAATTTTTACTTTCATAATTTTTGTTTAATTTAGTTGTTCCATGTTGATGTTTAGGATCGTATGGACAATGGCGACAGCCATTACCACAACATGACCCTCTGTTAATATGATATTGATCTGTAAATATAATTTTATCTGTTTCAAAGTAGTAGAGCGAGTTTTTAGCTCGCTCTTTAACTACTAATTCATAAATCCAAGATTCTTTAGGATGCGCCATATTATTTAATCTCACACGCGCCTCCGGCACATGCAGCTTGATCTTGAAGGTTTGTATTGTCAACTAATTCAATTACTTTAGACAAATCAATGTTATTTAATGATTTCATCAGTTCTTCGTATTTTTCTTTAGTACAATCTTCAAAAGGAGCTTGAATATATGTACCTCCATCATATGGAAGAACAGATAATCCATTATAAAATTGTTTATTCTCCCACATCCATTCTCCTACAGCTTCCCATTCTTCAGCTTTAATAGATACAGTAGCAGAAATGTTATGAGTATTTTGACCATTGCGATGTCCGGTCTTAATCCAATTTGTATAAAACCATTTTACACGCTCAAGTAAATCCATAGCAGACTCTGTACGGAAAATAGATCCTGCAGGAGCTTTTTGAGGTACTGAAATAACTGCAGTGTCGTGAGGACGGAAATATTCATCTTCAACTAACTCTGGATGATTGATTAATAAATAAGTGTATATTGCTTCATTTTTACCAACGCGAATACGACGCATATAATAGTCGTTATGCCAAGCGTGAATGCCTGAAGAAGTTCCTAATACTAAAGAAGAAGTTCCTGAAGGCTTAATAGTGGTACATCTTGCAGAAGCGTTAATTCCAATTTGCTTTGCTATAATAGCATTAGTTTCTTTTACTAGATCAGCAGCTTGTTTTAAATCATATTTTTGAGCAGCTCCAGATCCAATACCTGTCATACCTACTCCAATTAAAGCGTCTTTCTCTGTAGTGCGTTGCCATACCGGACGTAAATAATGAAAATTGGTATATCCTGCTTGAAGTGTTCCAATAAACGCAGCTGCCTTAACTCGAGTATTCAAATCTTCTTGAGAAGTAACATCTGATACATTTACTTCACAAAGATTACAAAACTGAAATGGACGAAGTGCAATTTCGCAGCATGGATTAGTTCCCCAATCTTTATCATTAGATAAATAGATACCAGGCTCACCTGCTCCAGACGCTTCTATCTTTTTCCATAAATTTAAGAAAAACTCTTTGGTTACTTTATTTCTTAAAAGCACAGCAGAGTTATTAGCACGGCCACGTTGTGGATTGAGTTCCCACCAAGCCCCTGACTTACAGGCAATCATGTCCTCGTCGTCTGCACTAAATAAAGAAATCAAAGCTGCACGGCGAATACCACCTGCTAATACAGCATCTGCTATATGACAAACAATATCATGCACTTCAATAGGAGATAACTTTTCATTATCTTGTTTAGTATCTAAAATACCCTGAACTTTTATCAAACACTCTTTTAAAGGCTGAGGACCTGGAGCTTTACCACCTGAAGTAACTAACATAGCTCCTTTTTGACGAATGTCTGAAAAGTCAAATTGTAATGTTGAACCTCCTTCAAAATAAGACTTCATTAACATTTTAACTGCATCAGCCCATCCTTCAATTGAATCTCCAATTAAATACCTCCTATTTTTTGCAGCGTTAGGTTTACGAATTTCAGGTAATGAATCTACGTGATGTTTTTGAACTGAATATCCAACACCGGTTCCGCCTAACAATAAAAACATTACTTCACCAAACGCTCTCCAATCATCTATAGGTAAATAGGCACAATTGTAAATTCTATTAGGAGAAATTTCAATTGGCTTACCACCGAATTGTAAACTACGCATTGAAGGTAGAATTTTTTTGTCGTATACAAATTTATACGTCTCTTCAATTTCATCTTTTAAATGAGGATACTTTTTAATATGCATCTCCTTGTTTCGAGTTACTAACTCTTCCCAAGTTTCCCTTCTCTGTTTATCCGCTAAGAATCGCGCGTACTTCATATATACCGTCACATCAGACAGTATCTCGTTTGATAATTCCATTGTTGATTAATTTTTTATTGTTTGACATCTCCCCTGGGGCTAATAAATATTCGTTATCCGAGTGAATCTCCCTGGACTTCTTTATATTTTTGTAATAAACTTTTACGCAATAACGACTCGCCATTTTGCATATCATTTTTCGTTTCTTTACCTTGAACAGAGGTCTCTTCATAGATGTGAATCTGACCATTAGACATATTCATTTTCGAAGGAAGTGTTATACCGTCAGGGCCAAAACGATTCTTAATGATATGCCATCTACCTGTACCTGCTATTTTATCTGTTACCTTTCTTGATAAAGATAACACAAAGTCAGCAATCATAACTTTTGCATACGACTCAGAAATTTTATCTGCTTCAATAACGTCTTGCTCTAATGCACTTCTATTAGCTTGCGAAGCTGTAAATAATGGAACTGCATATTCACCTGCCACACCACGTAAATCTTCATATATAGATTCTAATTCATGACGCATTTCTTTTCTAGATACAGCGCCTCTTAATAAGTCAGCATAATCGACAATAACTAAATCCGGCTTCTTTCCTATTAAAATCATTTTTTCAATATGAGCTCTTATTGTCGAGCACGAAGCTGTTTTAGTTGGATAATATTTAATAACTAAATTACCTTTGAGTTTGGATATAGTGTTTTCAACTTCATCTATATTATACTTTAAATTTTGATTAGCAATGCCCGTTAATACAGCATCATAACGCTGTCCTACATACCCTTCATTTAATTCTAAAGTATAATGAACTACATTTAATCCTTGCTTAACTGCATGAGCTCCTACGTTAATAAGACCCCAAGACTTACCAATACCTGCCGGAGCTACAAACACTACAAGCTCACCTTTACCAAACCCTCCGTCTGCTAAATCATTAATAACTGGCCATGGAGTTGTAATAGTGGAACGAATATTGTCTTTATAACGATCTTGAACTGACTCGTTATATTCGTGGCCAACTTCTTTATCAGCGCCAGCTTTCATTGCTAAGTCAATTGAAGCTTTAATTGAATCATACTGACCTTTCTTTAGATACTCAACTGACTCTAATATTGCTCGCTTAATACATTGATTTTTACAAAACCCTAACGCTTCTTCTTTAACAAAATCTAAATCTTCAGATTCTAAAAATCTATAAACTTCTTTTAACGTTTCTACTATTGAGGACTTAACAACTTCGCGATCAACTTCTTGTATTTTAATTTTAAATACATCTAAAGTCGGGGCTGTTTTATATTCATGAAAATACTTAACGATTGTCTGTACTATCCATTGATTTGCTTCAGACTCGAAAAACTCTGGAAGAAGAATATCCGATACCTGCTGTAAAAATGCTTTATCGCTTAGCAGGGACGAAATTGTCTTAATCTGAAATCCGTGTCCGTAATTACTTAATTTGTCTGACATACGTTAAATATAAATTAATCTTTTTAATAAACAAAATTATCTTTGACTGTACGCCGCTAATTGATTGAAACTAGTTGATAACCATGAATCTACATTTGGAATTGCTGTATACGCTTTATCACGCATAAACAACTTTTTAAAATTATACGAGTCCAATTTAGGTATTGGTTGATTAGCCATATCAATCATCATTAGTTTAAAATTAGAAGCTATATCTAAGTTTTCTAATGACATTAATTTCCAATTCAATCTTATTGTGCTTTCACTTTCTAATACTGTTTTATATACTTTATGTACATCTTTATTAGCAGTACAATAGTCTAAAACATCTTCGATACTGGCAGTAGCGTCTTCTAACAAAAGCGGAAACTTCGACTGTAATGTCTTTATTCCAATTCCGTTAATACCTTTAATATTGTCTGATCCGTCTCCCATAAATACTTTATAATGTATAAAATTATGCGAAGGAATACCAAATCTAGTTAAAACTTCTTTAGGGGTGTAAAATTTCTTTTCTACAGGACGCCATACTGAAGTTTTATCATTTACTAATTGTAAAAAGTCCTTATCGTCGGACATAATGATAACTTCAGATCCTTTAGGCCGAAATACTTCTGTAGTTAAATATGCGATTGAATCGTCAGCTTCAATATTGTCAATTGAAACTAACGTCATTGGTAAGCATTGTAAATACTCTGACAATTTACCCATTTGTGTTCGCATTGACTCTAATTCTTCTTCTAGAGTTTGCTCACCAACATCTTCTCTGCGATTGAATCTAGTCGACATAGAGCGTCCTTCTTTATAGCCAGAGTGCATTTTCTTTCTTCTAGCTGAACCTCCTTTACCGTCAAATACAATTATACATCGAGTTGGTTTAAATTGTCTTATAACAGCAGCTATGGATCGCATAAACCCTATATAGCCACCAATATGTTCGCCATCGTCATTTACGAGTGGCACTGCGCTGAATACACGAATAAAAGAATTCAGGCCGTCGATAATTAACACTTTACTGTCTTTCTCTAAGCCTGAATTCTGCTTTTCGTGGTCTTCGCGAATTTGTCTTAATAATTCTGCGTAACCTTTCATTTTGTTTTACGATTCTTCGCCTTCAAATTCAGCTTCAACTTTTATATCGTCGATACCAAAATCTTCTCCGGCTTTGTAATTAAGAATGTACTTTTCGCAAATTGTTTTATAAACTTGCTCTTTCATTTCCGGATCGTCAATTAACTTTGATTTGAAGTCTTTAGATTGAAACTTAACTACTTCTCCAGTGTCTGTATTGGTATATGTATACCATGCACCAGCTTGAGTAACTAAATTATAATTCTTCAACATTGTTAACCAACTACCGTAGTCGTCAATACCAGAGTCAAAATAAATGTCATAATCAACAGATCGTAAAGGCGGGCCCATACGATTTTTAACTACCTGAGCTCGAGTTGTAATACCAACTATCGCTTCTGGTTGATCTGCAGACTTTGCAATTTTAATTTGTCCTATTGACTTGAGACGTAAACGAACTGAAGAGTGAAAAGCGATTGCTTTACCACCGGAAGTTGTCCATTGGTCACCAAACGAAACCCCTAATCTAGTACGTAACTGATTTGTAAAAATTAAACAAATGCGTTCTCTACCAACAAAGTTAGTAATTTTACGCATTGCCTTTGATAAGATAATTGCTTTTGAAGTTGCCCAACCATCTTTATCATAATCAGCTGCCATTTCTGTCTTGGTAGACGCTCCTGCAACTGAATCTACTACTATCGTAACAATTCTAGATCGTGAATTTTTCCTAACAGACTCAACGATACTGTCCATAGCGTCAAAAATATCTTCTATCGTTTCTAAAGGGACATATAACATATCCTTTAAATTTACTCCGATAGCTTCAAGAAATTCTCTTGACACTGCATTTTCGGTATCGATGTATACAGCCAATCCACCTTTTCTTTGGGTGTCAGCTAGAGCGTGCGCTGCTAGTAATGATTTGCCTGAGGCTTCTAATCCTGTAATCTCAATGATCCTTCCTACAGGAAGTCCACCATGAGGTCGATTTGAAATTGCCAAATCTAACATAGTGGAACCTGTCGAAATCCATTCTGATACATCGTTAGGAGCTTCCGAGTCTCCTTCTAAGAAGTAAGCCACCTTATAATTAGACGACTTAAACTTCTTATTAAGATTATCGGCTAAGACTGAAGCTAAATCATCTTGCACTTGCCCTTCTTCTACTGTTGCTTTACTTTTTGCCATAGTTATCCTGTTGTAACCTTCTGGTTACATTAAATGTTACTTATTAAATAGAGAATCGAATGCCGAAGCAACGTCATCAACTTTTGCTACTGGAGCTGACTCTTCAATGTTTGACTTATTAGAGCTAGTAGCTTTAGCAGGAGCGGCAGTTGTAGTTTCTTCTGCAGCTTCTGGGTTTAACCAATTATGTAACAATTTGGTCATTTCTTCATAAGAGTGTTCTTTGAAGATGTCAGTTACTTTTGGTTGCACAGCTAACTTTTCTAAAATAGATTTGTTGTCAGTCACAGGAGTTTGATTCGGTTTTACACGAATTGAAGTCTCTGGATACGATTTACCGGTTTGGTCAGCAGCTTTGAATTCAACTGCGATATCACGTCCAGATACAGGATCTGAAATATCACCGTAGTCAGGATCAGCAATAAATCCTAGGAGTTCTTGATAAACTTGTTTACCAAAGCCCCAAAATTTAATTCCTTCAGACTCTTTACCACGAACGATAATAGGAACATAACAACGCATTGTTGGTTCTAACTTCTTACCAGCTTTCCAATCGTCAGAATTACCAGTTGATTTTAATTTTTCAGCGAACTCTACAATAGGGTCAGGACGACCAAAAGACATTGGAGATAAAATAGATTTACCACCGAAATTGTAATGAAAATAAAGTTCGATAAATGGATTTTCTCGGTTATGTTGATAAGGAACTATCCTTACTACTTGAGTGCCAGGCTCTGGCTTCCATAAATTGTTTTGTTTACTTGTTACGTTTTGTAACGAATTGAGCTTTTGCTTGATTGCATCTAAATTGATTGCCATACTTTGTTTTTTTAATTGTTAATGAATAATTGATAATTAGCAATTGTTAATGTAAAAATGATTGTCTAGAATGTCAAATCTACATCTTCAACGACTAACATAACCTAAATATAAGATACTTTATCTAAAGTACCAAATATTTCATATAAATATGTTACAGATTAATTATCTGATAGACTTTCGTCTTAAGAACTTTAAGTTCATTATTGGAAGTTACTAATAGCGCATTAGAATATTTTGTCCACTCAACCGGAAACTTAAGATCAAGTATTCCATTGTTCTCAGCCTTAATTAAAGCATTCAATGAATTAATTGTATATAGCGTATTAGTGTCTTTCTTACGATGTACTAACATTGCCCCTGGTAATTGCTTTTTTTGATTGTCTTTATCAACGTTAAAGCTGCAAATTAATTCCGTAGAGCCTTCAATAGACAAAACAAATATTCGTTTATAAACAACTTCATACGTCTTCGTGATCATTACTGTAGTATGATCCAACGTATCTTCTGTCGTAAATAGACAAATAAGTGCTACCAATTTCGTAAGGACTAAATAAATTCATTTATAAATATATTAGAATTTTCTTTCTACGCTAATCATATTGTGATAGTCTGGACCTATCTCTATCTTTACCGGAAATCTACCTTGCTGTTCTAATTCCTCCCTTACTACACGTAATAGTTCGGCGCCGTCTCTTTTGTCAAAGTCCCAAAGAAAACTGTCATAGGTATAAAGTATCAGCTTCGAAGAGAACGACTTTGTACGGAGAAGTATGTTATGAATAACTGCCATATTTCTCTCTGTCTCAAAACTTTGCAGCATATAATTTAATAGCTTTGCAGCGTTCATTTCAGTAAAGAAAGATTTAAATAATTTACGTCCAAATAAAGGCGTTTCAATAAATCCATGCTCTCTAAACTGCTCCCATATTAATTGAGTGTATTCGTGAATTTTTGCAAAGAATGGAATAGATAAATACTCTATACCAATACCTCCATATAATTGTCGGAATGAAATAGACTTTGACTCTGCATACTCCGCATCAGTAAGAGTTTCTTTTTGAAAGTAAAACTTACCTAAATACTCGTGCACGGAAATTTTGTCTGGAAATTGATAATCGACTAATGCAGCTAGCAGTCGTAAGTGATAGGCATCGTAGTCAAACGAAACCATAAATCCATTTTCTCCAAATCGAGACACAAATGGCGTTCGCTGCCCACTCTCTTTATTTAAAGCCGCGAAATTAATGCCGCCAAACCGATTGCTAGGTCTTCCGGTGGTTGTGTATATATTATATTCAGAGTATGCGAAATTATCTTGAATAAACTGTTCGTTAAATTTCTTTTTAAATTGTTCATAGTTAGCAAATAATCCATTTTTTTCTATTTGAAAAAGTGAATCTAATATTAATTCATTATACTTTTGAAATGATTCGTCATTTTGAAAATAATCGTATACGTTTAAAAATCTTTGAGCTATTGCCTGAGCTTTTTCAATGTGTTTGGTAATTGGAATAATTGTATTTAGATTACTGAAGTTACCAAAATTTCTAGTAAAAAACTCATGCGCAGTCGTTTCAAAATCATCTTCAATTGATTGATTATTGTAAAAATATTCTACCATACTCATATCAACTAAGTTAGGAGTATCTAAAAATCTTTTAAATCGCTTCTTATTATATACGAATAAATTTTTGTCTTTAGGAAATTGATTGAGTAATTCTATTGGAAGCGATAGTCCTTCAGTGTGATTGAATACTATCATTACTTCTTCATCTAAGTTAATTACATAGACATATAAGACAGAAAGCATATCTGTATATACAGATTTATTCCCGTTACAATAAAAAGGAACTAAAATCCAATTGTATTGTTTACTTTTTTCTAGGAATGAATCAAACTCTTCTATCGTCTCAATAATATTCATAACCTAGCAAATATAAGTTAATTACTTGGAATAACCAAATAATTTTTTAATTTCCGGTTTGACATATGGAGAGTGAATAGAAAATTCAATATAATCAGTTAGAAAGTTTTTTAATCCTGGCATTTCGTAATCTTTTAGCAATACCAATCTTCTGTTAGTGTCGTAAACACCATACACTACATTTACTCCTTCTTGTATATCGTTTACTGGGCCGGTCAGTTTCCAATCAATTGCTAATCCAGAATATAAATTTTGATTTACGCCAGAACTAGTTCGTTTCCAAAGATTATACTGAATATTGTTTACTTCAATAATATCTTCAAAAGTATTGTAATTTCTTCTACGTAAAAAATATCGCTTAAAACGACCAGCTTCGTAATCTTCTTCGGTTGGAATAGGTATTACTTGTTTAGGCGACACAAAGGCACTAGCTTTTTTAATTAAAGTATTATAAACTGCGTTGTCAGGCTGAGCGGCTACATTTACATACTTAATTAACTTAACAGATTGTGATCTTACATACACTGCACCTGAAGCCACTTTACCGTCAATATATCTATGATAATATCCAATATATTCCGTGCCGTCTTCAGTCATCCACTCTTTACCAGCAGTGTATAAATTCTCAACAATATGAGACTTAGGATAATATATTTTATTTCTTATTGCCATATTAAGGAATTACTCTACAAACTGTTGATAATGTTGTTGTCCAATCGTTAGCTGATATATTATGCTCTACTTTAGTTACGGTAAAACAAAGTTGTGACTGTTTAAATAACGAAGGTAAATAATTACAAGTAATTGCATTTCCAAATACAAATCCTTCTATACCGTCTAAAGTACAAGAAAAATCTATTGGAATAGGATATGAAGACGGATCTGTCGGAGCTTTTGGAGCCAATGCTGCTCGTATCGCAGTTCTAGCTCCATTAACATTTTCATCCGTAACTCCTCCGACTCCAATAGCTTTAATAGCATCAGCTAATTTAGGTTCAGCATCGTTAGAGGCGGCAGTGGGCGTAGATTTTGTACTAGCATTGTTTATGAATCCAAAGGCTACTGCATTTTGAGTTGTTAATGAAGACGGAGCGGATACCATGGCCGCCGATGCCATTTCGTTAGGTACTTTAGATTGAAGAGATACATTTCTACAAATACTATTTTGAGTTACGGCTGTAATTTCGTAAGGGGTAATTCCTTTAGTATCAATAAAATTAGAATCAACAATTAATAATCGATTACCGGTAGGGTCTTTTGGATCAGACGCTATTGTCAATTTAAACACATCTCCGCTATTTACAAGAACAGAATTAAACAATACTCGTAAAAATGCAGAAATAGAAGCATCTGGAGATTTCTGTCCTTTAGGTGTTTCTTTTCCTAATTTTTCAAATTCTTTATAAACCCAAGTTACGTTAAACATACAAAGACTTAAATCTACTTGAGCACTTGAAAACGCAGAATCAATACCTCCAAAAGTAAAAGTTTTTTCATCACTATACGTAGCCTTACCAGGAAATAAAACTTCCATTGGATTTGCTGATGCAAATGGAGTAATACTAGGCAAATTTCCTTTAGTAGTATTTGAGTCGCAAATTATTTTAACTTGCGAAAATACTGGACCTCCGGCTTCTAATACCATTTCATTTAACAATGCAACTATTCTAGTTAATGAAACGTAATATTGAGTCGCAGGTTCTCCTTTAGGAGCGTCAGGAGGAGTGTCTTCTGTTCTTTCTGGAGGGTTACCCCAGTCTGTTTCAAATTTTACAGCGCCAATACCAGTAGCAGGATCATACGAATCAACTAACGTATCTTTTGAATCTTTACTATCTTTTTCAATTTTATTTGCAACGCTATTAGCGTGTTTAATAACATCCGCTAGCTGTTCATCGGTAATTGTTTCTCCTTTTGAATCTTTTGGTGCAGTAGCGTTAGCACCTAATACGTTAATTCCAGGACCTATACCATACGAAGTGCAGTCAAATCCTCCATTAGCATTTACAGCGTAATTAAAATTGTATATTTTTCCTTGAAACTTTCCTACTTTTCCTCCGGCACCTCCTGCTTGGTTCCATCCATATGATACTCCTAAATCTCCTCCAATTTGAAAAAATGGTTGCATAGCATTTAAGTCAGCTAGACTATATACGGAAAATTTTACTTCACACTTTAATATAGAACCAAAGTCGCCTTCAGCTCCAACTCTAACAGAATTAATATGAGGTCTAGGAATAAATCTAGGCTGTGTGCTTTCGCCGGACTTAGTTCTAGATCCAGCTCCTTTATATAATCCACCCGTAGACTTACCACTGCCATTAGTTC
>Ga0075473_10001071_pt1 | contig 11430 bp, 21 predicted proteins | sample DEB19_08_DNA_FD_76340 | JGI IMG/M metagenome (GOLD analysis project Ga0075473, IMG submission 76340) | Aqueous microbial communities from the Delaware River and Bay under freshwater to marine salinity gradient to study organic matter... | ecosystem: Environmental > Aquatic > Marine > Coastal ... | reverse complement strand
CCACAGACAAGTTGACTTCTGAAACGGATCGCCAAACATCCACGGTTGAATGATCTGATCAGGTTTACGATATTTTGTACTCATTATCCCCACAGGGTTTTCTATCGCAATCCTCGCAAATTGGCCCGGCAATTATAGACAATAATTGTGGTACATTGTGCCCCAGACGTCTATACATGCGTCATGGTATTTGTCATCAGAGATTGAGTTTTTGAAGTTGGTATAGTTCAACTTATCAATGTACTTTGCAACTGCTCTTTCAACATCTAGACGATAAACCCATGCCCTCCATTGATAATCGCTGGGTTGTTTTGAGAATACTTCCGCCTCAGGAAACAACTCTTTAATGTGAGACTTATCCCGTGATCTTACAAGAAGACGTCCATGAGTTGAATCGTCTTTATCTGCAACGATTGAAACGAAACCTTTAGAAGTAAATAACCACATAGTTGTTAGGTAACTGATTAAATTATATCATTCAAAGCGATCTGACCACAACTCCTGTAACAACTCTTTCAAATTCTCGGTCATTGTGTATCTCTGTACAATTGAGTTGTTGAATGGAAGTTCGCACAAACCATCGAAAGGTAGTGACAAATTCATGGCATCTTGTGCATGAGTTAATACATCGAGAAGTAACTCATGTTGAGATTCTGTCAATGTGATTGTGATGTCGTTCTCAACCATTGTTCTAACTCACTTGAGAAGAGTGGGGTTTTTGAAATACACTCGGCGGACATTCTTCCGCCCATTGATTGCAAACTCGGGGTCTTCTGCATCATACGAATCGAGGTACCCGAATCCGTGGTAGTTCTTTGTCGCGTGGAGAACATAATCAAGTGCATGAATCACACCCTGTTTGTGCTCAGGTGTGATAACATCCGACTCAGGCATTGCGAGAATCTCGTTAGCCCATTCGAGCATTTCAGAGACGTTGAATGTTTTGCGGGCCATCGGGTGAATCCCTCATGTCGATGTCCTTACTATAGGACCTCACGGGGTCTATGGGGAGATCCCTGGACACCTTGGTTAGTGGCACAGGGCCCTTGACTTCTCCTCCGATCTGAAGTATCTTATGAAAGTACCAAACAAAGGACATGGACGAAACCACGACCCTGGTTCTCACAAATGACGAATTGGAATGCGTGAGAAAGTTCCTCTCAGACGCTGAGGATTGCGGATACCCAAGTGCAAACGAACCGTTTTACCCTGTCATCCGCCGGGTTCTTGACAAGATCTACGAAGAGATCTACCCCCAACCCTGTGACTTCTTCTGTGAGTTCTGAGTCCATGCATGACATCTACGACGATGCACTTTGTGCATTCGATCTCTGTGAACAATTCGCAGCAATCAATGGCCTCCCGGTAGATTACATCTGGCAGGAGTTCATCGACCCAAGTATCTCATCTGCTGAAGAAGTAGATTATATTCTCAGTGCGTTCATCAAATGAAAGTAAACTTATGGTATTGTGAAACAATGGGGCAATGGAGGTGGACACTCACCGACGATTACCGTCCTATTGTTAAGATGGAATCAGGTCAACAACCTGACCTTCGTGTGGCGATGAATGATATTGCCAACACCATTGAATATATGCTTTCCTGTCACGTTCATGACAAACCGTAAAGTTATCTCCTACCTCTACACATCTGAGGTATACGATAACGATGTGGCAAAGTCTCCTCTGTTTGATTTTAGAATCCACGAGGTTTCTAATGTAATTTCAAACGAGCAGATTGCCGAGTCTATTCTCGCCGATCGCGGTGAGATTCCCGCAGATTGTTTCCTCGACTGGTATTGACAAAATGACCCCTTCCATGTATAATTTCCAAGGCGATTGGGTGACCCTCCTCGGTCTGGTGGGTATCATCTCCTCGGCAATCATTGTCGTTACAGCCTACCGCCGATACTGGGCATCGCCCTATCGCAAATGAAACTTCGTCCTTCTACAGAACAACAAACAACTACTCCAAAAACAATGAACATCTACGACTTCTCCGACCGACTCAACTCCGACCGGAACATTCGTGAGAATTTTGTATCTGAATATGTCGACCATCTCACCGACATCATGGACATGGATGACATCGTTAACGAATGGAAGGAGATGATGTATGACAAATTTATGTCTGAAATTCGTAAGGATGGTGCAGATAACCTCATCGAAGATGTTGCACATTACTCCCCTGATTGGTTGGAGCATCAGTTTAAGGTTGATGTGAGTCTTGCACAAGTGTAACAACAATGAATTCGTATAACTTTCCCGAGGATATTACTTTTTCTGATACAATGAACATGAATCCGAACACTGTTTTTAGCTCTGTTCCGACTCTTGATGATATTGACTTGGACAACTATCCTGATCCAGAGGGTTACTATGAAGGGCAGGAAGAATACGGATATGATGATGACGATTATGTCCGCGATGATGACGCAATGTATGAACCAGACTTCCCTTATAATGACTAATCTGGTATAATTTAATCTGCCCCTCAGGGGGCATACGCCCCGGTAGCCCAATCGGAAGCAGGCAGGAGACTTAAAATCTCCACAGTGTGGGTTCGAGTCCCACCCGGGGTATTGCATTAAAGATATGGCAAAATATAGAGATTATTCAGAGGAAGATATAAAACTAGCAGTGTTAAATAGTAAAAGTATTGCTGGAGTGTTAAGACTATTAAATCTTAATACCACCGGTGGTAATTATGACACTATAAAAAGAAAGATAAACGAACTAGATTTAGATACATCTCATTTTACTGGACAGGCGTGGATACAAAAAGGATCTAGTGTAAAAAAGTTTGATGAACTTACGAAAACTGAAAGTATAAAAAAGCGATTGATAAAAGAGCGGGGATATATATGTCAAAGTTGTAATCTATCAACTTGGTTGAATAAACCAATTACTCTGGAGTTAGAACATATCTCGGGTGATAGATTAAACAATACAAGAGAAAACTTAAAACTTTTATGTCCAAATTGTCATGCGCAAACCCATACATGGAGAAGACGTAAAAGTTCACTTTAAATATACTTTGGTCCGATGCACATGTGCCGCTTGGGTTAGTGGCACAAGACCCTTGACTCCATCTCCGATCTGGAGTATCTTAGTCATATCAACACAGGAGGGCAATGACCACACTTTTCCGCCAGGGCTGGAAAGCTGAAGAATACTTCGGCGATGATGTCCGTGCATTGCACATGAACACCCGCTCGGTGTATACATTCCACAAGAATGACAAAGTGAGTATCACTCACTCTGCTCCTTATCTGAACAACGGACACTCCGATGTGTCAGAGGATAAGTTTACGGTTTCTCTCCGCACTGAGCATTCCGACCGACATTCAACGACTGTGGGTATTGACACCTTCAATACCTGGCTCGAGGCATATTACCTCGCGCTCGAGATCATCAACTGAGGACTCAATAATGAACATCGAAACCGACTTCGAGACCTACGCAATTGTGGGTGGTCGCGATAACGAAGGTGATGACTTCTTTACACTCTTCATCGCAAACTCCTTCGCCCAGGCACGTCAATACGCTCTCGATGTGATCAACGAGGGTTACGATTACGCACAACTCGCCGGGATCAAGTTTAACGGCGAGGTGGATCATGGTTCTTCTATCCGTATTTCAGACGGTTGATAAGATGGCACGAATTCTTGTTGCTTGTGAAGAGTCCCAGGCTGTTACAAAAGAACTAAGATTCCTGGGGCATGATGCATTTAGCTGTGATATTTTGCCATGCTCTGGTGGTCATCCAGAGTGGCATGTACAGAGGGATGTTGTACAACTTCTCACAGAGAAGTGGGACATGATAATTGCATTCCCACCCTGCACCCATCTTGCAACATCCGGCGCGAGATGGTTCAAACAAAAACAACAAGATGGTAGGCAACAACAAGGCATCGACTTCTTCATGCAATTTGCTAATGCAGATTGTGAGAGGATTGCGATAGAAAACCCTGTGGGGATAATGAGTACAAAATATCGTAAACCTGATCAGATCATTCAACCGTGGATGTTTGGCGATCCGTTTCAGAAGTCAACTTGTCTGTGGTTGAAGAATCTCCCACCCCTAACTCCTACAGAGATTGTTGATAAAGGCGAATTCAAAGAGTGGGTAGATAGTAAGACTGGGAGAACGAAAAGACAATCGGTTTGGTCATACAAACTACCTGGAGATGGACACAATAGATCTAAGACATTCTCAGGGATTGCGAAAGCAATGGCAACTCAATGGGGCGGGTTAGTATAACTAACCTATGTGCCACTTGGGTTAGTGTCCACTGGCCCTTGACCTGGGCCACGGAGCCTAGTATATTGATCTCATCAACCAAGGGAAACACCTCATGGCTCTCTCCGCTCCCTCCACGATCACCGTCTCCACCCGCCGGGGTCCTATCACCTTTGAGACCCGACTCGAGTGGGAGGAAGCTGTCACCGAACTCCGCGGGATTGTTGCACTCAACCCCACGAATGACTTCGCTAAATCTCTCCTCGAGCGGGAGGACAATGATCGTTACATGAGCGATTCGCAAGTGTCTTGGGTATACAAACTCGCCCAAGATGCAATTACTGATCGGGAGTTTTCTGATCGGGTTGTAGGTAAAGCGCAGGATCTTACAACCGACGCATCTAACATTCTCGGAGCACTTACCGAGGCAAATGTTAAAGGGATCAAGCGTCCAGTTCTCCGCCTCATGATGCACAATGGCGCAAAAGTGCGCATCAAGTACATGACTCAAGGTAACAATGCTGGAGGCGCATGGGTCACGGTTGAAGACGAACTTCGTGGGAAGATTAGTGATCAAGGGGAGTTCACACCTTACAATTGTAAGTATCAACCAGCCGACTGGATTGCCGATCTGGTTGAGTTCATCGAGCAGGTCAATTCTGACCCCAAGAGTGCACTGATCTCCTACGGCCGGGTGACATCATCCTGCGGATGTTGCGGACTCCCTCTCACCAATGCCAAGTCGATTGAACTCGGGATCGGGCCAATTTGCCTCGATAAGTACGGCCTACTGGGAGCAACGCTCCTCGCATAAGGAGTCAACCTCCGCCCTGCTAAGTATAACCTACCCCCAGGGAACTTCCTGGAGGTAGGCTGTACTTTGGTCCGATACAATGTGCCAGTCAGCAAGCTGGCACATGGACACTTTCTGAACTGGACTCCTTGACTCGCCGGGACAGTCGGGTGTAGGATGGATGGGTGGTGCGAGGGTGGGAATGTCTCCCACCTTTTTTAATGCCTTAGTGAGTAGTACATATGTATCAATGTATCGGACCATTGGTATAACAAAGGGGGGCTAATCACCCCCCAGGAATTTATATTTAGTTGGTAGGTTGGTAAGTTATATTATACTAACTAACCTACAAATACTCCATCTGAGATGTACTCATTAACCTCCTCGTCGGTATAGATGTCCCACTGAGTGAGAGAATGACCCAGATAGATAGCGGTGTACATCTTCGCCGTCTCGATGCAATTGAAGGTCACGGCAATCATCGGCCAGCCATTCGGCCCGTCACCCATATACTCCACATTGTGGATCTCAGCGGCGTCAATCTTAGACTCTTTTGTGATAAGAGCATGTGCCTCCCAAAAGTCACAACATCCCTCCGTGGAGATGTCATACTGAACGCGGAACTCCTTGGTCACTTGGGATTCTCCCTGATGGTGATGAGATCATTCTAAGGCATGGGGGCCTCTCTCTGTGGGAGAGAGTGGACAGAGCCTTGGTTGGCACACCGCCCCTTGACTAGTACATATGTATTAATGTATCGGACCACTGTCCGACGGACAGATATAACAAAAAAAGGGGGCTAATTGCCCCCAAGAGTTATAACCAATCAACCAACCAACTCACCAATTATTGTTGAAGATGTGTCCATCAACCTCGGTGTAATCCTGACTCAGGTTCTCCCAAGTTGCCTCCCAGTCAATCTCAACGAAACCGGGGATGTTGTCAAGGTTCCATGCACCCTCGACAAGATCACGGGCGTATTCTGCACCACTGCCCCAACTACCGCAATAGGAGTCTTCGAAGCCGTCGATGGATTCAATACCAAACTCCTCGACAAATGCCTCAACAGCCTCCATTGACCAATTGCCGCGGATTTGATCAGTCAACTCCGCCCAGGTTTCGTAATGACCCTCATCGAAAGCCACGTACCCGTACTCCTCGATAAAGTCACGGATATCATCGAGCGGGTAACCTTCGTTGTTAACAAGGTCGAGGATTTTGTTATACGATGTCTGGATGACTTCGTCGGTGGAGAGTACAATTTCAGTGAGCCAATCGGCGTTGGTCAAGGTATCACCTTGGGCGGTGGCGGTGGTCATTATCGGGTCCTCCGTGAGGTGGTTGATAGGGTGAGAGGTCGCCCCCCTCTCCCTGTTGATACCAATATAGACCATCAGGGGGTCGGGGTCAAGGGCTTGGGTGATTAGGACTTCTTATGGTACACTTGTACTAATGTATCGGACCATGTTCACTATGAACATATAAAAAACCCCAGGCGGCTTGCGCCGCGCTGGGTACATCCTACTCGAGATGGACATCGCGTTCGTTAGAACGCAATCTCTTCAAGTGTAGGCACGGGACCGACAACCTCGTCTTGTTTCTGATCTGCAATCACAGCCTCCATGTACTCCGCGAGGATCAACTTTTGCTCTGGAGTTTTCGCGGGAAGTCCTACACGAAAGCGGAACTTCCAATGCGGCTCATCAAACGCAATCTCGTAGGCATGTTTCGCATTACGGTAACGATCGTTGATCTCACGAACAACTTGCCAACGGGGTTTCTCAACAACAACGGTGTGGAGAGACTTGGATGCTCGAGACAATCCCACATAAAGTAGGGCTCGTTTGTTAGACGCTTTGGCGAAAGAGTTAGTGTCAACATAGACATTCTCGATGGTGCTCCCCTGAGACTTATGACAGGTGATTGCGAAAGGATAGAGGAGTTTTGTCCAGTAGTTACGGATGTGCTCAATCTCCGTCATGTACGCATTGATTGCATCGAATGCCTTACGTTTCTGTGCCTCACGGACAAGTTTGGTGAGTTCTTCTAACTTATCCTCGATGAGTGTGTATTCGCTAGGAGGCACACATGCCACCCAACAAGTACCCCTAGACCCCTCAATGTTGAGACGGTAAGATGTCCAAGGGCGAGAGGAGTTGGTGGTATGGTATGCATCTCGGGCGACGTCTAAGATCCTCACAACCTCGCCATTATAGGCAGCTGGAGTGTTAGCGTAGGAGAGCAAATACTCGCCGGCGATGAACGCCTGAGAGGCGTCTACGTCCATCTTAGTGTATACATTGTCCCTGATGAGTTGGCCAGTTTCATACACCGAGGAGTTCTTAAATGTGATGAAACGGTATTGAGCATGGGCAACACTCCCGCGTTGATCGGATACAATATCCTCGATCATTTGCGAGAGCATGGTGTCATTGTCATTGTGTACAGTGACACTCGACTCATCGTCAGAAACAGACTTCTCAGGAAAGTACACCTCCTCGCGATTACGTTCGGCGACTTGATGGATGACACCCTGCTGACGCATCTGCTCGACGAGGTGGATCTGCTCGAGTTCGGTATCATCAACCATGCCAGATCCTTTCTGCATGATTGTGGGCAACTGAGCAAAATCCCCGGTAAATACAATCTTAGCAGCAGAGTTCTTCAGAACATCATAGTCCCGCTTGGAGAGCATAGAGACTTCATCAATGGCGATTACCTCCCATCCGTTGATCCTATCGCCCTTAGGTGCGGTGAATGCAATGTTACCATCACCGATGTTAAAACCATGGCGGGAGAGTAGACTAGCCACGGTGGATGTTGCGATGTAGGGTCGCACATCCTCGGGCATCTTCTCGAGTAGATTGATCCGTGCGAGGTGGGTAGGTGCACAGATCAGAACATTTTTGCCTTGGCGGAACAACTCAGCGAGGGCTTGGGTGAGAACATAAGTCTTACCACATCCTGCTTCTCCAGTGAGAAGAAGTTTGTTAAAATTGCCAGAGACAACTTTGTCATAGAAGCCCTGTTGTTCAGTGTTGAGCATTGGTGGCGGTGGAGTTGTTTCCGATGTGACTAATATAGACCATCCTCGCCCTCCCAACACAAAAAGTGTACACTAATTAAACTGTCCACTGCCCCGGTGGGGCATATGTATCGGACCACAAAAAAAAAGTGGGCTTTCGCCCACACTTTCAGTATATCAAGGCCCGTACGGATTGCCTGGCATGTCAACAATGTCGATCAGGTCACAGGGGTATTTGTACATATACTCCTCCAGCATTCTCTCTGCTTCAGCGAGAGATACGGAGAAGTCGAGGCACTCAGAATAGCCTTCGTCGTCAACTCGTGAGATGGAGTAATACATCAGCCCCGCTCCTTCCACTGCTTGAGTTGATCTAGGATGAGTTGGGTATCCTCAACGAGGATTTGTGCGCCCTCAGGGGATGCCTCTGGACGTAAACCGGAGAGAGCCTCAAGGCGGATCCTCTCCCATTTGTGGATCTCAGCCTGGAGTGCATTCTCGAGTCGATAGAGAGAATGTACCGGAAGGTTGAGTGTGATTTGAGCCATGAGGTGGTCCTCCTTGGTGGTCATGAGACTAATATACTCGAGAGGGGCCCGAGATGTGGGCCCCAGTGGACAGTCTATCAGCTGTCCTCGGTAAGACCCAGAACCTCGTCCACCTCTTCATTTGTGAAACCTGCACCGATCATAAACTCAGATGCAGAATGCAGATCACCACCTTCGTAGTCGATGATGTCCTGCGCAAGATAATCAATGTCGACATCGAATGAGTCTGCAAGTTGATCAACTGCGTACTCAATCAGTGTACTCATGTCCATGTTATCAACAACACGGAATGCATGATCGCGGGCGAGAGCGCGGATCTGGGTGTTAGTCAAGGCCATGAGGTTCTCCTCGTTGGTTGATGAGACTAATATAATCCCCTGAGGGGCCCATGTCAAGGGTCAGTAGACACTAATCAAACTGTCCACTGTATGTATCGGACCATAGGGGGCCGAGGCCCCCCTGAGAGATTAGGTCAGGCGCTGAGAACAGTGTTCAGCGAGTTGTTCTTGACGAAGGTGGATTTGTTCATGAACTTGAGCATCAGAGGCCGACGACCACCCGTCAGGTTCTTCGTCACGAAGACACGATCTGCACCGATTCGTTGTGCATAACTCGTGATCTCAGAAGTTGCCTGGGAGATTGCAAACTCCTCAACTTTGTTACCATAACGCTCGAAGGTGGGAGCGGAAGTAATACGAACCACGGTGGAAGTGTTCTCGGTCATGTCAGGAATGGTGGTGATGTTGGACGAGGTTTGTGTACCGTTGAGTGCAGAGTCGAGGGTCCGAGATGCAATCATCCACCCAGTCTTGGTGGTAAATTGCAACATTGCAACCCGACCTTGCTTGCCAAATTTGTGCTTGGCAATACGCACATTCTCTGCGTTGAGAGATTGGGCGCAGGAGATGATCTCAGGGAGAGAATCTGCAACGAGACTCTTCTCAGCAGGAGTACCGAACTGGGCGAAGCTGGGAAGAACGTTGATAGAAACTGCCATCAGGAAGATGCAAAGAATTGGTTGGTGGGTGAGAAGGATTTGGGTTTACCCCGTCCGTCTCATGAGATCAATATACTCGGTGGGACCCCAGAGATCAACCCCTTGGGGCCACTTTGTGAAGTGTCACACTCGGGTGAGCACCCCATCCTTCACGAGTTGATTGAACTTAGCACCGGCACTTTCTGCCAGGGAGATAGACTGAGCGACATCATCCGCGGAGTTATACTCCTTGCCAAATTGCAGGGCATAGATATACTTACCTCCTTTGGCAAAAGTAACCTCAGCCTCCTCAGCCATCGTATCGAACACGATGGATTGAAGTGCACTCGATCCGAGAGTCTGAACCAGAATCTTCAAAGTGGTCTCCGTGTTTGTTTGACTCTACTAATATAGACCATCAGAGGGCAGGAGTCAAGGGTCGTAACATATCTTAACATGCGTGTATCGGACCATCGCCCAAGGGGGCATGGGGTGACCTCACCCCCGCTCCTGCTCACGATCCTCCGCTTTAATTACTTCAAATAATCCGTACTCATCATAGCCCTTGTTTGCATACTTCTTACGAATGTTCTCGAGTTGTTGAGGAGTTGGACGTTTACGCTCGTTCATACTTTACCTCTGCATAGTTTGTCCACTTATCTAATATAGACCATCAGGGGGGCAGATGTCAAGGGTTGTAACATATCTTAACATGTATGTATCGGACCATAGGGGGCAGGCGCCCCCCTGATGGTTTATGTCACCCAGCGAGGACCATCTCGATGAGTTGTTGTTTCTTTGCCTTCTTCTTCGTGCCCAGGATGTTCTTAACCTGGGAGACGGTTAGGATCTGCATCTCATCCGCAATCTCCGCGAGTGGGTGATAGAATGCCGGAGTAGGAGTAGGCTGTTTGATCATGGTCATAAGTTCGGTCCAATTTTGTTCGGTAATGAGCACCGAGATCCGTGAGAGTTTGTTATTCAAACCGTGGACGAATGTGCCGGTATTGTATCCGGCGTTATACGCAATCTCGATGAAGTTCTGTACACCAACCCTGATGAGTTGATATACATCCATCGCGATTACATAGGCGAAAACAATTACCGTGGCGGCAATCTTTGCAATTTTGTGGAACTTTTGACCCAGTTCTTGAGAAGAAATGTTGAGGCGGTTCATGACATTTAAGGGGTGAATGTTTGCGGATGGGAGGAGGGAATTGTAGAGGCATCCGCCCCCTCATCCATGTCACCAATATAGACCATCAGGGGGCCCAGGTCAAGGGTTTGTGATCTTCCGTAATATAGGAGTTGGTTATGGGTCCGTCCCGCTCAGATAAGATTGTCTTATGACCCGTGCGTGGTGGTCCGATACATTGATACGCTTGTACTATGAAAAAATTTTTACGATTTTTAGTTTTTACGAGTTACGATTTTTTGCGATAGTACACTTGTACTGGCGTATCGGACCAAGGGGGCCGTGGCCCCCCCTGATGCTCAGGCCTCCTCAGGCAGAGGAGGAAGCGATTCCAAACAATCCACGAATGCCTCGCCAGGCAGACAGATAGGAGCCGAAGACTTCAGCCCCTTTGAATCACGAATGTTCGCAAAGATCGGCAGACCGATAAGAACCCCCAGGATGGAGGTGAAGAGAATGGCGCCGGAGATGCGATTGAGAGTGTTCATCGGATTGGTGAATGAGGTGGGTTGATGTAAAGAATTGCTCACATGATATAGATACCATGCTCGGCATATTCTGCCGGATAATTCTTCATCCAATTCGCCATCCTTGCAGCGAGGGTTACATCATCAGATGCGTTGTGCAATTCCATCACCCATGCAGGAGTG
>Ga0075473_10001068_pt1 | contig 11442 bp, 21 predicted proteins | sample DEB19_08_DNA_FD_76340 | JGI IMG/M metagenome (GOLD analysis project Ga0075473, IMG submission 76340) | Aqueous microbial communities from the Delaware River and Bay under freshwater to marine salinity gradient to study organic matter... | ecosystem: Environmental > Aquatic > Marine > Coastal ... | reverse complement strand
TTTTGTAAATGGTCTTGATATTTGACCTGTCATACCATTTGATAAAGTATGTGGTTCTCTTACATTATCTTTATTTGCTGTTGTTCGTTTCTTTAAGTAGTTAGCGTAACAATCTCCATCCCAAATGTGACAATTGTTATCTACAAGGAATTTGATGTTTGTGTCACCACGTAAGAACCACAGTAATTCAGTTACAATGCCTTTCCAGTACATTTTCTTGGTGGTAAGCAACGGGAATCCTTCTGACATTTTATGACGAATTTGTCTTCCGAATACACTTATTGTACCGGTACCGGTTCTGTCTGACTTTTCTATTTCCGAATCGAGAATGTCTTGAAGGAGTGATTGATAATCTAAATCTAATTTATTCATAACAACATTTTTTTTAAAAGTGAAATAAAAGAAACTGTTAATACTATTGGCCAAAGTAAAATCATTGCAATTCGTTCTTTATTTGAAAAAAACAAACTTTCATTTTTAAGCAATTTTGATACAATATCAAAAAAGGCACAAATTACCAATCCAATTAATAAATACAATGAAATCATAACTGTAATTTTTTTAAACTGAAGTGGAGCCGAACGGGAATCGGTTTCATATAGGTTATTAAAGTGTTTCCAATACTAACACTGCCTGCATCATTGCAAATAACTACAACTGCCAATCGATTCCAGAACGGCCCCAAAAATGATTTTATATAAATATAAACTCACAACAATTAATAATTAGGATCTAAATCATCGGCATCGAAAAGCATATCGTGATCAATTACCAATTCATGATCTTCTTCTTCTACTTCATCAGAACCCGTTTCAGTCAATTCCATGGAATACAATGCAGGCTCGTCTTCTTCAAGTGCTGGCATTGAATCTATGTCAATTTTATTTTTCTGATAATACAGTTTGGTAAGATAAGTATCTATACATTCATTTGCTTCAATGTCAACATCCAAATCATGATATATTTTGCCATTTTCGCAAAGCACATCGTAAATGAACCGCTTACCTAAAGGTTTGTATGATACTACCTCTCCGACCATTTTCCTATCTGAAAATCGAATTACTACAATTTGATGTACTGAAAATTTACGTTTTTTTGTTTTTTTGTCTGTCATAATTAAGCTGAATATACGTCTATAATTCTCGATGCCGACACCGATTTAACTTCAAATTCCTGCGGAAAATTTTTAAACTGCTCATGCACAATTGCTTCTGCATCTGTAACAGATTCGGCTTTAACTAAATAAGTTTCTGTTTTTTTCTTGATTTGACCTTTGTCGGTTTCAAATTCCATTTGAACTTTTGCTGTGTAATACATACTGTTTTAAATTTAAAAAGTTATCAATTAGGTTTGTTTATTTTATAATACATTTCTTCAAGCAATGCATAAATTGCCGTTAACCAATACACAGATGCAAATGCCAACGCTGCAAGTCCTATAATTGCAAATGCTGCAGCAGTTGGAATCCATAACGGGCTAAATACCCAAAACCACGACCATTCTGCTACCGGCCCGGTATCAGTTAATTTTAAAATTAGAAAAATTAAAAATATTACAATGTGAAGCGAAGCTCCAGCATTCATTGAAGAATTTTTACTCATAATAATTTTTTTTACGTTTATTAAATATTTGTTGCGGTCAAACTTTTTGAAATAATCATTTCGAAGCAATCAATTGCATTTCATAATGTGTTTTTTAATTTAAATCCAAATGTTACCCTTTACATGACCTCCAGCATCTACAATCATTTTTTTAATTTCTTCTTTGGAATGTTTTTCAGCAATTGAAGTATTCTTTAAATGAAGATCGCAACCGACTTGCAATTTATTAGGTAAGTATTTCAATGCATTGCAAGTTGCTAAAAAAAGATGACCTTTAACTTGCAAATTGTCAGGTAAAGACTTCAACAATTTACATTCATTTAAATAAAGACTTCCTCTTACTTTTTTCAATTTATCAGGCAACGTAGATATTGCAGTCTTGCACAACCGAAGATCGCCAGTGCCTCCATTTTGAAGATAATCTTCAATTGTTTGTTGTGCCGCAGTAGGTGTGGTTAAACTTTTTTCAAGTGACTTGTACAATGCATTTAAAACTTTAGCGACATCCGGATCGAGTCCCGGCCATTTGCTTTCTGCGGACGATTTAAATGCAAATATTTCGCGTTCTACGTCTTTTAAAAAAGTTACAACTGCTAAATGCATGATGGCAGCATCTGCATGATTTACTTTGTCATGTACTACAAAACTTAACGCTCGACGAAGCATTGCAATTTTGCAGAGTACGATTTCTTTTTTTGACAAGTGCTCAGGCCAGGTAATACCTGAACTTTTTGCTCGTTGAGATCTACGTGCTTGTTCATAGAAATTGAAATCGAGTAAATTGTCAGGCACAGGATATTTAAACGTCCATACATGTATGGAATATGCAAAATGCAATTGATTTTTTTCCGTTTCGGAAAAGCTTTTGTATTGTTCAAGAGTCATGACAAAGCAGATACTACATAAAGTAAATTTACCAATTCCATAGGTGTTACGTAACCTAATACAGACTCGTTGTTACTGGTAAATTTACTCGTTATATTGTTTAAATTTCTATCGTATATTTCACATTCCACGTCCGGACTTGCAATTCCTCCAAATCTAGTAGCTAGCAAATAATCTGCTGGATCTTCAATAGTCTTGATTTGAGTGGAAGCCGTACCCGGACCATTTTTAAGCAAAACGGTATAGCGATTTGTAAAGGTAATTTGCAAACCGTTTTGTATTGTTTTAATTATTGGTTCGTGATTGAAAATTTTCATGATCAATTCCAGTTTATCGAGTTGAAAGATTTCAATTCGTTACTTGCGTTAACGAGCGCATACATTTCTATCTCTAAAGCTTTATTACCTTCAGAAGTCAAAGCATATTCAATACTTGAAGTTTCTTCATTGAAGTGAGCAGTTAAATATCCTAACTCAATACATTCGGAAATTCCTATGGAAACAATTGTCGATTCTATACAGGAATGCATTTGCATTTCGGTAAGACAGAAAGTGTCGTTACACTGCATGTTTTCCAAACTGAGAGAATACATTGCGTCATGCAACTCGCAGCGAAATTCTTTGGTATATGGCTGCCCGTAAGAATCAAGTAAATACTGCGTAAATTCCGGTGAATCGAGTGTCGTGAAAAGTTCGCTTAAATAAGTTTCAATTGAATTCATTTGATGCATTTTTAATTGTTAATTGATTTTATTGATTAATTGAGTATTCGAGTTATTGCAATAATTCGCGCAATTGAGACTAGATTGAAGTACTTCGTGCGATCGAGACTAGATTGTTGGATTAAGGGCACCTTATTCCGCGAAAACCGGTCTATAGCAAAAAAGTTATCCGCGCGAGAAAAATTGGGTAAATCGGCCCACCCCCCCGTGCTTTTTGCCCCGTTTTTAAGGTATTTATACCCTAGATTTACCCGGGTATTTACCCTACTTTTTCTAGGGGTTTTTACATTTACCCCTACATTTACCCCGGGCTTTACCCTACATTTGCTCTTCATTTTACCCTACATTTAAAGGGGGTATTTACCCCCCCCTTAGTGTGTGAATTTAATTTTATCCAACGTAGCTGCCTTACGCGCGATTGATTCTTTTGCTGCCTGCTCGGCTGCATCTTTATTCAAGCCTTGCGCCATTAGTGCCTTTACTGTGTATGCAAATAAAATGTCTTGCGTCTTAGATCTCATATCTCTTTTTTTTAATTAATTATCTATACTATAAAGATAAGTACTATTAATTGAAGTACCAACCTTTTCATCGATTTTTTTTTATTTTTTTTTTCAGGGTCAGACTCCGTAGAAGCAATTGTCGATTATCCAACTTGGTACTTTTCTAATTCCGGGCTGTGCATTAATGCCCCATGCTGTCGTCTCTTTAACGGTACAGGTTTTACCATTAGGGCTAACTGATACCAATATCGATCTATTTGTGGAAGAGAAGTTGTCGGAGAATTCTTTTCCGACTTGACTTCTACATACACTTTATGTGGTTGTTCTGGGCGTGGTGTTGCTACCCAATATAAGGCAGCGAATGCAATGACTACTGTATAGCCTATCCAATATCTTTTAAATTCCATTGTTTATTTATTTGGTTGGTTAATGTTAAAATGATACCATAGAGTTTCCAATTCATCGTCAGCAATTCTGTCGTGTTCGGAATATTTTGCTTGCAGCATTTGTACAAACATCATACGACGCTTGGCCATATATGGATTGTACTCTGCGTCAATTGCTGCGTCTGCTAAGTGGCTTTGAATTACAATACTTACTTTTGTCATACTGTTTAAATTTATTTGGTTGATTAATTAATTTAATACTTAAGCTACTTCTGTCTTGCGCACCTGCCATACATTACCGTGAGTGTCTTGTACATGCAAATTTACTTTGCATACTTTACACACAGTCCCGGTGTATTTATTTGTATATGAAACTCTGCCATCATGACACCATTCATCCCATTGTACTACGTCACCTACGTTAAATTCTCTTGCTTTTTCTGTTGCTGCAGTTTTGATAATCTTTGCCATACTGTTTACTTTGATTGGTTGATTAATTAATTTCTACTTTATAAAGATAAGGTGCTTTTTGCAAAGCACCAACCTTTTCATCGATTTTTTTTTCCTATTCTTTTATTGAATAGCAGAATAGATTTCCGCAATCATCGTCCCATATACAATTCTCAGACACTAAAGATTTGAACCCGGGTACTTCAACACGCTGCCAGTATCTATATCTAAAATACCTTTCCTGCTTCAGGCCGTAAGAGTAATCAAATTTCATTTCGTTCGGATCTAGGCCTGCTGCGATTAGCAACTCTTCAATAGCCTTTTCTTTTTCATTGATTGGGTTGTGTTCTTGAAATCTCATCTTTAAATAATTTAGGTTGATTAATTAATTTCTACTCTATAAAGATAAGTTCTTTTCTCGTAACGTCCAACCTTTTTACAAGATATTTTTCATGAAAAAAGACAGGGCGTTGTCACCCTGTCTTAAAGCTATATAGATAAAAACTACTTGCGAACAAATAGTCTATTAAGGGATATGCTTAATTGCGTTAGAGAATTGGTATCAATAAACTCACTATCATTGCCATACATGTTCTTAAATGCTTTCGCTGAAGACTTGTAAATCGATTCGCTGATGTAATACCCTAAAACCTTTATGCCTGACTTTCTCATTTTTTCTACTTGCGTCGCAGTGTGAGTCTCTGCATACCGTCCACTATATGTATACCCGGAATTAGAATAATGCGGCTCTCCATCACATAGGTTAATGAAATAAGCATCTTTGCCATTTGCTGAATTCAATATGTCTTTCATTACTGCTTGCAAACACAAACCTTCAGGAGTACCTCCATCTACTTGAATGCCATAGAATCTATCAATGCAATTACTAAACTTGTCTTTGCGAGAATCAAATACAATCCACATTAAAGGAATGCCTGCCCAACTCCCACTACTAGCTGCGAAATAGCTTCCTCGAAGAGATATTACAACATCAAGCGATGCAATCATTGAAGCTGCTTTTGCAATTGCTACTGCAGTCTTAACTGAGCTGTCCCACTTCTTACCATACATTGAACCCGATGCATCGATTGATATATGAATAAGAGAAGGGGTAACGGTATTGTGAATGACGTTATTGAATACTCGATCATTTCCAAAGCCTAGCTCGGCTATCAGTCTTCTATCAATTCTGCCTGACTCTAAACGAGTAGTCTTAAGACTTCTATCTTCATCACGCGTCTTTAATTTCTTGCCAAGCATAGTACCCAATGCAATGCCTTCTGCTACATAGTCAGACTGGTTGAATATCCTCATATCTCTTTTTGTATTCTCAGGATTTTGCCAATGGCCTTTCATCAATCCGGACTCGACTACTTCTTTATTAACACCACGCACTATCATACATTCTACTTTGCCTTTGCCCGTATACCCTTCAACATCACCTCCAACACTTGCATACTCCATACTTGCATCTGCTGCTGCATTTACTTGTCTAGCTTCAGTTTTGCTAAGCTTCTTCTTGCTAATGTTACCCTCCAAAAAGTCTTTCTGCTTCTTAATTGCTTTGCTCAGCGCCTTCGCTTCTTTCTCTGCCTTTGCTTGTGACTTAGAATCGGAAGCCGAAGCTGTCGCATTGCCATTGCCTATAGGCATATCTAAATTGTCATCATCATCTGCTTCATTGCTGTCATCAACATCATCTGCTTCACTGCTGTCATCACCATTGTCGCCTGACTGCGGGTTATTTCCATTTATCTTGCTGTCGTCTTCTTTCTCTGCATTTACTTCCCAACCAATTGCATCACATATCATTTCGTATACATTAACTGCTAATTGCAGCACGTCATACGTGCTTGTAAGGCGGTTTATATTTGCCAAGTCAATTGTCTTCCAAATGCTTCTTAGCGCCTTCAATTGACTCAATTGTCTATTAGGATTGGTAAGATTGGTCAAATGAAACTCGTAACAATCCCAATCTTCTTTTGCCATTGTACCCGAAAGCAATGCATTGTCAATTTCCTTTGAATTAAAGTACTTGTCATATAGCGATTGGTAATAACCTTGATACCCAGGAGCTGAGTCATATATGTATCGATCGATACGTCTGTCTTCTAAGATGTTAACCAATGTCTTAATGCGATATTGAAATGTCGTCTTACCTATGCTGTCTTTATGCTTAGCATACAACTCATCCAATTCTGTGCCATTGAACACTACATTAAGAACTTTGAAGTCTGTCAATGCAACGTGAGAGCCTTCATGCAATGCAAGGCCTACTGTAGCATCGAATTCTTTCTCATCAAGCTTAGCAGAGATGACAACATTCTTGCCATCGGTATAAGACTGCTCTCCGCTCGAGTAACTTACTTTAATGTCATCCTTACCAGTAACGATTCGTACGAAGTTGCCAATCGCTCTTTTGTAGCCTGCAAGCTTAACGACATCTGCCTTAGGCTTACCGACTGTCAATTCATTATCCATAAAGTCATCATCCATCCAAAAGGAAGAATTGCTGAATGCCTTATTGATACTTTTGTACCCGGTATACTTATCAGCGGGTACTGCTTTGATTTTTGATTTTACTACTGTCATATCCTTTTTTTTTAATTAATTATCTATACTATAAAGATAAGGCCCTTTTTGCAAAGGGCCAACCTTTTTACAAGATATTTTTAATTATTTTTTACAAAGGCTTTATCGGCCCAAGTCTTAGCACCTACTGCTTGATATTGGGCTTGACTGTATAATCCGGTATTTGATAAGTCTTGATTGATATCGGCTACTTTTAGGTTAGCGAGCAGCTGCTCCGTTGCCCATACCTTTTTGCCGGATTTTGCATAAACGGTTAACATTCCATGCTCGGTAACAAATCCGAGAGATTGAAGTGCTTTGAGATTGAAGCGACGGAATGCATCGATTGGGCTGTCGGCAGAGATGTCCGTTGCAACTAAAAATCCTGCCTGAACCTTTACAATGGCTCTATAGGTCCCTTTTCCCAATTCACTGATACCGGTTAATACTTGAAGATTCTGATTAGATACTACTGTCAATTTTGTCATCTTTAAAAATTTTAGGTTGATTGATTAATTAATTTCTATACATAAAGATAAGGCCTTTGTATCAAAGCGCCAACCTTTTTACAAGATATTTTTCAAAAAAAAACGAGCTAAGGGCCCAACTCTTCGCCGGCCCCTAGACTCAAAAATCAACCAATAATTAAAGACTATTTTGCTTCATCAATCTCGTCTTCGCCAAAGAGGTTTTTACTCTCTGCTTCAGGATTGATGCAATATTTTTGAACCAATTGCTTGACAAAGGTTCTTTCAGAGTCTACACCTCCATCCTCAGAAAAGAAAGGATAAATAGCTACCTCTGCTGCTTCAGCAAGAGAAAACCCATCATATATCAAAGACGCTACCTCTACTGCTGCTCGAGTACTCAAGCAATTTGTTAACTTAGGATTTGCTGACTTAGCTTCTTTGCGCGTGGTCGATCCAATTTCTGCAATTGCATCCAATGCACGAGCATCTGCTTCTGGGTACTTCATTTGCAACAAATCAAACTCTTCTTCTTTGGATAAAGGATCCATTTCAATTGTAATGAATCTGTCTTGCAATGCTCTATCCAATACTCTTGTCGAGGTATATTCATTTCCAATATTTGCCGTTGCAATGAATGATACACCCGGGGCAACTTTGATTGTCGGCGCGCCATCCTTCTCGTCAAGTCTTAAATACCTTTGATTAAGGTCTAGAACTGTCATTAGGATATTCCATGCTTCGGGATGCGCTCTACTCAACTCATCGAGTAAGATGACTGCATTCTCAGTTTGAATAGCTTTGACAAAGAGTGACTCGGAGAAATAGGTCCCATTTTCTTTGGAGAAGTGAGTGTTACCAATCAATGTCGCGCGGGGATCTTGAGTCGCACCTAAGTTGAAATAAAAGTCGGGTCTATCCAACGCTTGCACTAGATGCTTTGCCGCGATTGTCTTACCGGTACCCGCGGGACCTGTCATCATTATATTCTTACCTCTCATCGCGCTGCGTACCAAGTACTTCCACTTCAAGTCTGACATAATAAGCGCCTTAGGCTTGAGTGCTGAGGACGAATGAATGAATGTCTTTACCGTTTCATGATCTGCTACACTCTGCGGCATATCGACTATCGGGGTAGGTTCTACTTGCTGAGGCATTGCTGCTGGCGCGGTGCGAGCCATAAACCATGTCTGTGTCGTCTCATCGAACTGCACACTGCAATTCTTCTCGAGTGCTTTTCTTCTTAGGTTTTGTGGAATTGAATTTGTTACATCACGGCCTTCTGAGGTAAAGGCTTTCATAAATTTGCCCTCACGGACTACGGTTGCAATTACTTGTGTCATAACTTTAATTTTTTGATTGATTATTTAATAATTAATTTCTATACATAAAGATAAGCTCTTAATTTCATTCTGCCAACCTTTTTGCAAGATTTTTTTCAACTATTTTGCGGTTGAATCGATTGGGACCATCATTATTTGATAATGCTTGCCATTGAACTCGGTCCATCGCATATATTGCTTGCCGCCGATAGTGACTGGATGAGGTTCTTCTTTATAGAGACGTTTCATGATCATTACATATCCGATAGACAGAGTGACTATCAGGAGGGCTACGAATAGTATCGCGCCCATTGTGCTGTGAAAGAAGTTCTTAATCATTTTCTAATTATTTAATTTCTATACATAAAGATAAGACCTTTTTATTAAACGTCCAACCTTTTCTGCAACTTTTTTTCAATTATTTTTAAAAGAGAGGAGGGGAGCTACCCCTCCCTTGCGCTTACGCAACTATTCAAGGAATATGTACACTGACCTTGAAATCGCCTTGGGCTGCCTCTTTTATTTTGTAGTCAGGACAGGAATCGAACCTGTAATGCTTACGTTAATGTCTTCTTGCATCTTATCCCTTTAGCTATAAGGGTTGTTTATCAACATTAACATGGGCTCAGACGATGCTTTCATTTCTTCTGATGCGTACACCAATTCCGCCACCTGACTATATTAAAATCCATTTAAACTTTAATTCATTTATATTAATTTCGTTTTTCAACCCAAAAAAGCCAAACATAAAAACACCAATAATTAACGCCATTACTATAGCAATATAAGTTAATGGGTTGTATGGATTTAAACGACGTTTTATTCTTGTGTGCTTAAACTCATCAAGAAATTTCTTTTCTTGAATTATGCACAAATTCTTCATAATTTTTCTCATATCTTTTAATTTTTATTAATTAGCAGCCAGGACAGGATTCGAACCTGTAAAATTGGAGACGTTAGTGCATTCCCGCCTTTGACCCAACGTGGTAATCCTTGCATACCACTGCGTTTACCAATTCCGCCACCTGACTGTGTTTTATTAAAACGGAAGCTCCATATACTCTTCCGTGTCACATAAATTTGCTAATCTGTCTTGCTCGTACATTCCCATATCATATGCCTTCGTCAGCGCTTGCTCTTCTAACTCTTTTGCAATTGCAATGTCTTCTAGAAATTCTGCAAGCAAGTCTACTGACTTATTGCCCATTTTCATAATCAAATAATCTACTCCTAGGGAGGATAATGCTACTGCTTCTCTTTGTGTCATTTCTTAAATCTTTATTGGTTAATTAATTAATTTCTATACATAAAGATAAGGTCCTTTTTTCAAAGGACCAACCTTTTTGCAAGATTTTTTTCAATTATTTATACATGCTCTTTGCAATCGGGGCACATCATTGCATCCCGGTCGACTTCATGCCCACAGCATGGAGAAAATAGCATTGCCTTTTCGGTTATTTCATTAGCGGTTGAAAACTCATCAAAGTCATCAAGGCCTAATTCATATCCATAATAGTTTGCATCGAAGAAGAATACAACTTCATCATCTACAAAGTCGACCTCAAACCCGAGGTTTTTTAAGTGCGTTATTTGTGTCATTGTCTAATAATTTTATTGGTTAATTAATTTAATACTTAAAGATAAGGTGCTTTTTTCAAAGCACCAACCTTTTTACAAGATTTTTTTCAACTTCTTTTCTTTCTTCAATTAAACCATCCACATCCCAAGGGCATGCTTTTAAAAATAGCTGTCTAAGCAATTGGTCCTCTAATCCAACTCTCTTGACAATATATTCCATTGTCTCGCCGTCTATGTCAATTGAATTGAGTTTTGCCACTATTTCTTCAGCGGCGTTTTGTGTCTTTGTCATTGGTTAATAATTTTATTGGTTAATAATTAATTTCTACTTCATAAAGATAAGATGTTTTTTTCTATCTGCCAACCTTTTTGTCAAGTATTTTCTAAAATTGTCTAAAATTGTCTTGTATATATATTATATTGTATTGCATTTAAAACAACCCTTCACCTTCCGATCGGGCTAGGTTCTCCAATTTAATATTTTTATCATACATAAAAGTAAGGAGAATTTTTCAAACTACCAACCTTTTTACATGAAATTTTTTTTTTATTTTTCCTTCAAAAAAGGTTGGTAGTTTAAAAGACACATACTATCTTTGTCGTTCCGACATGGTATATAGATAGATAGTATGATAGGGTTTAATGTTGTAGACATTAAAACCCTAAATTAATTGTTGGTGAATGTTTCGATAGACTGTTTTACATAGACAGTTGCTTACTTGCTACATTCAATGCATTGTTTCTTCTCTATATATATAGAGCGAGACGCAGCATCTTTTATACATGCAGCAAGCAGAACGGGAAATACTACTACTGCCAATACTACAGCAGCTTTAGCTTCGAAACTGGAAAGTAATTGCTTCATATCTTTTTATTTATTTATTATACTATAAAGATAAGATAAACGATTTGTAGTACCAACCTTTTACGTAAATATTTTAAAAACGTTTTTCAATTT
>Ga0075473_10001067_pt1 | contig 11453 bp, 9 predicted proteins | sample DEB19_08_DNA_FD_76340 | JGI IMG/M metagenome (GOLD analysis project Ga0075473, IMG submission 76340) | Aqueous microbial communities from the Delaware River and Bay under freshwater to marine salinity gradient to study organic matter... | ecosystem: Environmental > Aquatic > Marine > Coastal ... | reverse complement strand
CCAACGAGTTGAGGCTCAATGGCTTTCAAAATATTCTCACTTATTAAGGCACGGTTCTTCGCAACCGCAGCCGACTCTGCCGTTGATATTGGCGTCAAAGACGACGCCCAGCCTCGCCTCACTATTGACGCTGGCGGAAATATCTCTTGGGGTGACGGTTCGGTTTCCGCCGACACGAACCTTTATCGCGACGCTGCAAATGTCCTTAAAACGGATGACACCTTCAAGGCACCTACGCTTTTTATTGACGGTATTGAGGTTGATACGACTGGGGCAGCGTCCGGTCAGGTGCTTCAGTTCAATGGAACGAAATTCGCACCATCTGCAGCAAGCGTTGTTGCCGAACTTGACGACCTTACAGATGTTGTTATTACTGACCCAGCAGAGTTTCAGACGCTTGCGTATAACGGCACCAACTGGGTTAATGGGTATTCATCAGTAGTTACCTATGTTCGTAATGCCGAAGCCACAACCCTAACCACCGGAACTGTTGTTTATTTATTTGGAGCAACTGGTGACCATGCATCAGTTAAGCGTGCAGATAATGATTCTGACACCACATCTTCCAAAACCATTGGCCTCGTTGGGGCAAACATCCTAGCGTCCGAAAATGGACCGGTTATTACTCGCGGTTATGTTGATGGTATTGACCTATCCACTGGTTACTCCGAGGGGGATGTTCTGTGGCTTGGCGAAAATGGTGCGTTCACTACAACTAAGCCATCAGCACCAGAACATTTGGTGTTTATTGGCGTAGTAGTTCGAGCAACCAACAATGGAATTGTTTACGTGGCCACACAGAATGGCTACGAACTTGACGAACTGCATAATGTTGCAATCAACGCTGGAACGCTTACAGATGGTGATGCGCTTGTATATAACTCAACGACAAGCCTCTGGGAAAATACACAGGCTGTAGGTCCTACAGGTCCAACCGGTCCAACTGGTCCAACTGGTCCTCAGGGAATCAACGGCATTTCGTCAGGAACCGTTTTCTACTTGGACAGCGCAAGCGTTACTCAAACTGTCCCATTTACTGCTCCTCAAGGAAGTTTGATTCTTCTTCCAAATAGTGGCACCCAGACCTCAATTGTTACCAACACCATCTCAACGACAGATATTGCAGTAGCGGAATTTGTAACAGAGGTAGACGCTCTTCTTACTACAGCAATTATCCCCGGCATATGGGCGATGTCACTCTACGCCTTGAGGTCTGCGGGGGGAGGTGACCTCGTCTATTGGTTCGATGTTCTTGAAGTTGCATCAGACGGAACGACTGTTTTGGGGACAATTTATGATGGTTCATCAACCCAAGGAACTCCAGTCGGCACGGTTCAAGATGTATATCTCCATAGCGCATATATTTCTACTTATGACCTAACAGACCTGTCCAGCAGGATAAAGGTAGTTATTTACGCTAAGGCAACGACATCTGCCAAGAATCTCACCATTGAGATGCGTGACAACACGTTGTCAAACATCATCACGACAATTGCATCAAATCTCATTGGAGAAACCGGACCGACTGGTCCCACCGGAGCAACAGGTCCAACTGGTGCCGCATCAACTGTCACCGGTCCCACTGGTGCTACTGGACCAACAGGTGCTACCGGAGATATTGGACCTACTGGACCGACTGGGGCTACAGGTCCGACTGGCGCCACGGGTCTGACTGGCGCCACGGGTCCAACTGGCGCCACCGGAGATACCGGACCAACTGGAGCAACTGGCGATACAGGTCCCACTGGACCGACAGGCGCTACTGGCGATACTGGTCCAACTGGTCCCACTGGAGCGCAAGGAGACACCGGACCTACTGGACCAACTGGCGCGCAAGGAGACATGGGTCCCACCGGTCCAACTGGCGCTCAAGGTGCCACCGGAGCGACCGGAGCCGAAGGAGCAACGGGTCCAACGGGAGCACAAGGCGCTACGGGAGCAACAGGCGCAACAGGCAATACAGGGCCAACCGGAGCAATTGGAGAGACCGGTCCCACTGGCCCTACCGGTGCGACTGGAGCGACTGGAGCGACCGGTGCGACTGGGCCACAAGGAAACTTTGGTGGTGTCACGGTCGCTTATATATTTGACACTGATACAGCACATTCTGACCCTGGTTCAGGAAAGGTCAAATTCAGTAACGCCAACCTAACTTTGGCGACTGAGATGAAAATTGATGACGAGGATGTCAATGCCACGGACATTCAGCCATTCCTGAGAACTATTGATGATTCAACATCAACAATCAAGGGACACCTACGGGTCTCTAATAAGGCCGATTCTTCTGACTTTGCGCTGTTTACAATCTCTGCACTTACTGAGGAGACAGGCTTTTTTGATATATCGGTTGCCTATGTTTCTGGCTCGGCAACTTCATTCTCTAATAACGAAGATGTCATCATCACCTTTGCTCGAACAGGGGATATTGGACCGGCTGGAGCGACCGGACCCACTGGAGCGCAAGGTCCCACCGGACCCACTGGTGCAACAGGAGATGCTGGAGCCACGGGTCCAACAGGGCCAACTGGGGCTACTGGCGAAACTGGACCCACAGGACCTCAGGGAGCAACGGGAGCAACGGGAGCGACTGGTCCACAGGGCAATGAAGGCGCAACTGGTCCAACGGGAGCATCGGGTGATGCTGGTGCAACTGGACCAACCGGACCACAGGGAGATATTGGTCCTACCGGTCCTACTGGACCGCAAGGCGAAACTGGTCCTACTGGACCGCAAGGAACACAAGGTGCCACCGGACCCACGGGAGCAACTGGACCTACTGGTCCAACAGGGGCTACTGGTGATGCTGGTCCCACAGGTCCTACTGGGGCTACTGGTGACACTGGAGCAACAGGTCCAACGGGTCCAACTGGCGCAACAGGACCTCAGGGCAACGAAGGACCTACTGGTCCTCAGGGTATTGCCGGACCAACTGGAGCCACAGGCCCCACTGGTCCCACGGGTCCCACTGGCGCCACTGGTGCTACTGGTCCAACAGGAGCAACAGGTCCTGTTGCTGGCTCAGCAAATCAGGTTGTATATAAGGATGGGTCAAATAACCCTGCTGGTAGTTCTGGTCTTACCTATAATGGCACAGACTTCTTTGTCACTGGCAAGATAAGTTCTACGCAATCATCTGGCGATGAAGGCGGGGAGTTCTTTCTTGAAAAGGCTGTTACCAACACCACCCTTAATGGTGGTGTGACAATTGATGTTTACCAGAATAAACTTCGTTTCTTTGAGCAAGGTGGAACAGCCAGAGGTTTCTATCTGGACATTACCGGTGGTGGTAGCGCCGCAAGCACCAACCTGATTGGGAGCATACAGGGCGCTACCGGTCCTACCGGTCCTACAGGACCTACGGGAGCATCGGGGGCAACTGGTGCTACAGGTCCGACCGGTCCAACAGGAGCGACTGGAGTAACGGGTCCTACTGGTCCAACAGGGGATGCTGGACCCACTGGTCCTACTGGTGCCACGGGCGATGTGGGAGCAACTGGTCCTACTGGTCCAACGGGAGCCATAGGACCGACCGGAGCAACGGGAGACACCGGACCTACCGGCGCAACGGGTGCAACTGGCTCTCAGGGCGCAACCGGACCTACGGGAGCGACAGGGCCTCAGGGCAACTTTGGTGGCATCACAGTTGAGTATGTCTTTGATACAGATACGACTCATACCGACCCAGGTTCAGGAAAACTTAAGTTCAGTAACTCTGACGTCAGTCTTGCCTCTGAAATGCTCATTGATGACGAGGATGTCAACGCTACGGACATTCAGGCGTTCCTAAGAACTATAGATGACTCCACGGCGACCATCAAGGGTCACTTCCGAATCTCGAACAAGGCGAATTCTGCCGACTTTGCCCTCTTCACAATCTCGGCAGTCTCTGAGGATACAGGATTCTTTGATGTTGACTGCGCCTATGTCTCGGGGTCGGCAACATCATTCTCCAATGGTGAAAGCGTCATCGTTACCTTTGCTCGAACCGGCGATGTAGGTCCTGTTGGTCCCACCGGACCTACCGGTGCTTCTGGAGCAACAGGTCCCACGGGTGCGGAAGGTCCCACAGGAGCAACTGGGGCGACTGGAGAAACCGGTCCGACCGGACCAATCGGGGCGACGGGAGCAGAAGGACCAACAGGCGCTACTGGACCGACTGGAGAAGCATCTACGGTAACTGGTCCTACGGGACCAACTGGTCCAACTGGCGCAACCGGACCTGCTGGCGAAGGAGGCGGAGTAATAGTAGGCGCGACTGCACCTACGGGGGCAACTGAAGGGGACTTGTGGTTCCATTCAGACGAAGCAATTCTTTACGCCTATTATGATTCATATTGGGTAGATGTCTCTGGTTCGCCCGGTCCTACAGGTCCCGTAGGTCCGACTGGTCCTACCGGTTCAACTGGTGCAACTGGTGCAACTGGTGCAACTGACCCCATAATAAGTTCGATGCTGTACCGATAGAGGAGACAACCATGGCAACAACCCCCAACTTTGCGGCAACCCCACGATTTGGTGGTGCTTCAATTTCATCAGCGGACACCTCACGTACTGCTCCAACAAACGTCGGAACCGTTTTTACGGCGGGGTCATCTGGTAGCCGTATTGATGAAGTAACCATTACCGCTGCCGGAACTTCAACCGCCAACGTAGTCAGGCTTTTCGTCTACACTGGAACAACCTATTATCTGCTAATAGAGGTTTTGATTACCGCCATCACGCCCAGTGCGTCTGTCGATGCGTATACAACTACTTTAAGTTTTAACTCCCTCGTACTGCCTTCGGGGCACTCGTTGCGAGCAACAACCAACAACGCAGAAACTTACCATGTCATGGCGTTTGGTGGAGACTTCTGATTTAGATGAATAAAGGTTCCTTTAGCGGAGTGCGCCGTTCACTGCCGAGTACCTCAGAAGCAGGACTTGGTAGCGATGATGCGGCTTTTTATCCTGCTGAAGGGGACCCACAACGCATTAGGCATTTTATTGGGACTTTTAGACCAGCAGATTCACGATATGTCACCCTAGATAAAGGTGTTCCTAGACGCTTTCTATCCGATGTGAACACGGTATGGGTAACTCGTACTTCTAACTTTGACTCAACATCAATTGGAGACGTAGCCTATGGAAATAATTTATGGGTGGCAGTTGGTGATGCCGGTCAACTCAGAACCTCTACTGACGGTATTACTTGGGTAACGCAAACTTCCAACTTTGGTACAACAACTATCCAATCTGTAGCCTACGGTAATAGCCTTTGGGTGGCAGTTGGTGCTACTGGTCAAATCAGAACATCAACTGATGCCATTACATGGGTTACCAGAACTTCCAACTTTGGTTCAACAGTAATAAACTCCATAGCCTACGGAAATAGTCTATGGGTGGCAGTTGGTAATACCGGTCAACTCAGAACCTCCACTGATGCTGTCACTTGGGTAACTAGAACTTCCAACTTTGGTACAACAATAATAAACTCCATAGCCTACGAAAATAGTCTATGGGTTGCGGCTGGTTATTCTGGTCAACTAAGAACCTCAACTGACGGTATTACTTGGGTAACGCAAACTTCAAACTTTGGTACAACAATAATTCAATCTGTAGAATACGGTAATAGCCTTTGGGTGGCAGTTGGTGCATCTGGTCAACTTAGAACTTCGACTGACGCCATCACTTGGGTAACGCGTACATCAAACTTTGGTGCAACAATAATAACTTCTGTATCCTACGGAAATAGCCTATGGGTAGCAGGTGGTGCTATTGGACAACTCATGACCTCAACTGACGGCATTACATGGGTTACTCGTACATCTAACTTTGGTATAACGGGAATCCAGTCCGTGGTATACGGTAATAACCTTTGGGTGGCAGTTGGTAATGCTGGTCAAATTCGTACTAATAATCCAAATTCATATTTTCGACAGGACAGCCGGATAGCGTCCCCAATTATAGGGTATGTACTCCGATGAATAAAGGGACATATGGGAATCGGACGCCAGATAAATACGAGACTGGTGAGGTTGTCTATTCAGCGTCCTCGCCCGGAGATGATTTTATCAAATTAGATGGACGTTCAATATCAGCATATAACCAAAGGTTACTTGATAAGCGTTTGTTAAAAAATCTAATCACAGACTTATCTAATATTGGTTACTCATCTTGGGCAGAACAAACCTCGAACTTTGGTGCAAGCATGATTTTAAGCGTTTCCTTCGGTAATAACCTTTGGGTAGCGGCTGGTGTCGGTGGGCAAATCAGAACTTCTACCGACACTGTCACTTGGGTGACACGAACTTCTACCTTTGGTCTGTCGACAATACATGAAATAGCCTACGGAAATAATTTATGGGTTGCGGTTGGTAGCAGTGGTCAACTCAGAACCTCTACTGATGCTGTCACTTGGGTGACACAAACTTCCAACTTTGGTAGCATTACTACAATTAATAGTGTTGCTTATGGTAATGGTTTTTGGGTGGCAGTTGGTGACACTGCTCAACTCAGGACTTCCACAGACGCTGTCACATGGGTTACCAGAACTTCAAACTTTGGTGTAACGAACATACTTTCCATAGCCTACGGAAATAACCTGTGGGTGGCAGTTGGTGATGCCGGTCAACTCAGAACCTCTACTGACGGTATTACTTGGGTAACGCAAACTTCCAACTTTGGTACAACAATAATTCGTTCGGTAGCCTACGGAAATAATCTATGGGTGGCAGTTGGTGATGCCGGTCAACTCAGAACCTCAACTGACGGTATTACATGGGTGCCGCAAACCTCGAACTTTATTACGACAGCAATTACCTCAGTGGCCTTTGGAAATAACCTATGGGTAGCGGTTGGTGGTGCTGGTCACACCAGAACCTCTACCGACGCTATTGCTTGGGTAACTAGAACTACTCCTGTCTTATTCTTGCCATTCGCACTCCAATCAGTAGCCTTTGGAAATAACCTGTGGGTGACAGGTGGTCAGACTGCGATAATGGCAAACCTAAACACTAATAATATTACGCTTCCAAACATTCCATATGCATGGGTGAAACTATGAATTATGGCTTTGGTGACCCGCAGAGAGCAAACTCGCCGCGAGAGATTTGCTTTACCAACACTGGGGATAAGAGGGCTAACCCAGATATATATACTAACCAAAGTGCCATTAGTGAGGTAACGCGCACAAGACAACTGGAGAAGAAGTTTTACCCCGATAATGCTAGAAATCACCCAGGGATGCTGTGGGTTACCAGAACTTCCAACTTTGGTACAACAGTAATATACTCAGTAGACTATGGTAATAGTCTCTGGGTAGCGGGTGGTAATGCTGGACAACTCAGAACCTCCACTGACGGTATTACTTGGGTAACGCAAACTTCAAACTTTGGTACAACAACTATTCTCTCCGTGAGATACGCAAACAACCTTTGGGTTGCTGGTGGTCTTGCTGGTCAACTTAGAAGTTCTACTGACGCCATCACTTGGGTAACCAGAACTTCTAACTTTGGTACAACAACTATCCAATCTGTAGCCTACGGAAATAACCTATGGGTAGCAGGTGGTAATACTGGACAAATGAGAACTTCCACTGACGGTATCACTTGGGTAACTCGTACATCTAACTTTGGTATAACAGATATCACATCTGTAGCCTACGGAAATAACCTATGGGTTGCGGCTGGACGTGTTGGTCAACTCAGAACTTCCACTGACGCTGTTACTTGGGTAACTAGAACTTCCAACTTTGGTACAACACAAATATTATCGGTAGTCTATGGAAATAGTTTATGGGTTGCTGTAGGTTTAGGGGGCAATATCAGAACCTCTACTGATGCTGTTACTTGGGTTACTAGAACCTCAAACTTTGGTACAACAGCAATATATTCGGTAGACTATGGAAATAATTTATGGGTGGCAGTTGGTGATGCCGGTCAACTCAGAAGTTCTACTGATGGCATTACATGGGTAACACAAACCTCAAAATTTGGTACAACAAATATAAACTCCATAGCCTATGGAAATAGCCTATGGGTAGCAGGTAGTAATACTGGACAAATTCGGACTAGCGACCCATCAAAAATCGCGGTACCAGAGTTTGACAGTAACTACTTACTTTCGCGGAGTTATTACCTTCTTCGCTCAATTACGCGGTAGTTAAGAGACTTTCCCACTGTTCTATTTTTGCATCCCACGAGTAATGGACATTAAAAAACTCAGATTGCTTCTTTAGATAATCAACCTTTGACCAATAGTTATCAATCTCATTACTCAACGCACTCGCAAATTGTTTAGCCATTTGTTTTTCGTCCACTCTAATTGGAAGTAGTGTTCCAAATTCAGACGCTGTTTCATAGATGGCACCAAGGTTGTGCGACACTATTGAACAACCAGCCGCTCCTGCCTCAATCATTGCAAGGCAACAAGTCTCCTCAAACATGCTCGGGAACGCAAAGATGTGCGACCGCTGGAGCGCCCGAATAACTTCTTCGTTTGAGGCGTAGCCATGGTAATTCACGTTTGGCATGTTTTGTGCGCGGTTGAAGAGGTCCTCATATGTATCGGCGTGTTTCTTATCGTAGTCCGTGCCATAAATGATGGTAGAGGAGTAGACATCAAGTTCAACATCGTCCCTATCAAGCATCTCAAAAGCATCAAGGAGGATGTTCAAGCCCCTAAATGGTGCCGATGTATAAATCAGTCGAATCTTCTCGCCCTTGTCACGGGGGATAAATTCAATTGGCTCTATGGCATTCTTGATAATGAATACATTCTCAGTAGGAATGCTGTAGACATACCTAAACTTTTCATATTGCCAGTGCGATATATACACAAAAGCATCAATACTTCTCAAGAAGTACTTGTTAGTCATGCCCTGAGTTAGTGGCTCATTATAGTTTAGATGTTGCCAAAGTATATTTTTCTTGTCAAGGTTTACAAGGTCTTCAACACATCTTGACAGGATGAGGTTTGCGTTGTAATTGTCAAAGTTAATCCTTTTGCGAAGTCCTTCCTCCAGAATGTCAGAACCGCCACGAGGGGGAAGCCACTCACTTACCTGTTCCAATTGAGCCTCACAGTCTTCTGGTGTCCTACTCGGACTAAAGGGTCAACCCAGATTTCATGACCAAGCCGGTGTGCCTTTTCGCACCATGAAAGGTCCTCGCCCATGAGTGGGAACTTATAGTCAACCTCACCTGTTTTCTCGTCCATGACCTCAACCTCAACTTGAGAGAACCAAGGACGGCTCATACTTTCAAACACACCATTGGCAACACACAAGAAACCGAACCCTACGCCACGAACAGTAAAGGGCTTTTTCATCTTGAGAATGTCGTTCTTATGGAGTGGCGCTCCAAGCGGTACGGGGTAGACAGTTACTTCTTCGGTCTCCATCATGTAACAGCCCGAAATAATTGATTTGTCAGATTGAAGCAATCGGAAGAAATCGTCTGGTTCCCACTCAATATCCGAGTCAATCCAGAAAATCTTGTCATAGGTAAACGCACCATGACCTGGGTTTCTATTGCTGGCGTCGTTATACCCCGTGCCACCTATTGTTTTCTCGCGGGCGTGCGCGACAAGGGATGAATACTCGGTCATATAGTTCCAAGTCAACCCATTGGCAGTCAAGTAATAGGTAGTTTTTAAAAGACTTCTGACATAAGCCGGAACCATGCTGGCGCCGGGGGTGCAAATCACGACATTAAAGTGGGGGCGCTCCATAGCGGTTATACTAGCCAAGAGTTGCGTGGCATCAAGGCACTCTTGGAAAAAAGTAGGATACACGATGAGAGATTTCGACACATTTGAATACGACCAAGATTTCGCTGACTCAATGCTTCAGCAGTTCAATCAGGCGTACTCCGACAAGGGTTCGTTTCATAATTATCAAATCGTGTATTCGCATCTCCTAAAAGATATGCAAGTTTCAAGGTTTTTGGAAATAGGTTTATTTTTAAATGACCTACCTCATACAGACCTCAACGCTTGGGCGTTTATTTTCCCGGATGCAGAGATTTACGGACTTGACAACAAGAAGGCTCAACTCTTTAACGCAGACCGAATCACAATGCACTTTGCTGACCAGTCCGACCCCGGTTCCTTGGTCGCAGTTTCAAGTCTGTTACCAAGTAATATTGATGTAATACTGGACGATGCCTCGCACATTTACGGGAACACCGTTGCGACATTTGAGGCACTATACCCACTTCTCAGGACTGGCGGGCTGTATCTAATTGAGGATATTTTAGATTCCCGACCGGAAGGCAATGACTGGCAACAAACAGTTGAAGAACTAGAAGCCCATATGCTTTCCAACGGTTTTACCTATGAGATTTATCAGTCTCGTGAACCACAGATGGCTATCAATGAAGAAACTGGCGAACCAATGAATGTTGCGATGCCATCTGATGACTATGTGCTGTGCGTATTTAAATAGCGCTAAGTGAACAGGTCGTTATCAATTCGACGCTGAAGTTGATAGTCTTTGCTTGGCATGTGGCCTATATCCGTGGATTTAATTTGCCAGTACTCGTAGTTGGATTGGTTTGTTTCAGCATTTTTGCGCTCAAAAACTGGATTACTCCGGATTGTTGTTGCGGCGCCATGGCTTCCAATCTCAATATCGCTAAAAATTAGCGATTTAGATAGGTTTAAAGAAGCAAGTCTGGTCTCATAGTCAACATCTTCGTAGTAAGCCGGGTGGAAGTTCTCATCAAACAAGCCAACTTTCTTGACAATGTCACTCCCGAGGGAAAAGCAACCCCAACTCTGAGTTGACTTGATAAGCAAATCCGGTCGTGATATTTCCGCAAAACGCTCAAGTTGCCGTGGCTGGAAAAACACATCGTTTGACGCTACGACCCAGTATGGAGCAAACGGGAAAGACTTAATGCCAAGGTTCCAGGAGCCTGCCACCCCGAGATTGGCGGGCATGTTCAGGACCCACACCTTTTGGTCATATAAACCCTTGGGAATTGAGTAGGAGCCACTGTTGTCAATAATCAATAGGTTTTCCACTTCGCAATCAATAGTTGAGATGCAGTGCTCAAGCAGGTCAAATCGATTGAGGACCGGGATAATGACTGCCGGAATCACTGGTATGACTTCTTTCTCCAAAACTGCGTCTGATATGAGCGCACAATTTTTGACTTCAGCGCAAAGATATTTTTCTTTTGTTGCGCTTCGTCAAATGCAACTTGAGCACTCTTCCAGTCATCTCGCTTAAACGGAATAATCTGGCAGATGGGCGTTCCCTTTTCCAGTATTGTCAAGTCCCTCTTGGTGTCCAGAAGCCTGAAGGGCAACTCAACACCCAAACTATATTTGTCCGTATCTACAACGCCAGACAGCGTAATAAACGGTAGGTCTATATGGTTTAGGGGGTGCGTAAAAAGGCAACTATACCCTTCGGGCGTAATTACCCTCCAGCCCGGCTTCCATTTGAGTATATTTGGACTAGCGCCA
>Ga0075473_10001058_pt1 | contig 11509 bp, 19 predicted proteins | sample DEB19_08_DNA_FD_76340 | JGI IMG/M metagenome (GOLD analysis project Ga0075473, IMG submission 76340) | Aqueous microbial communities from the Delaware River and Bay under freshwater to marine salinity gradient to study organic matter... | ecosystem: Environmental > Aquatic > Marine > Coastal ... | reverse complement strand
AATGATGGCCAAGCAGCGTTGATCGCTCAAAGTAAGACACAGCACAAAAACCAAGAAACACCTTACTGGAACACACGAAGAACCCAAGTTAGCTATAGCTTTTGGGAACGGCTAAGTCGTGGACTCGTAAACACTACGGAGGGATCAAACCATGCTGAGTAAATCGTTAAGCTGGTTTCTTACAACTTCAACCATTGTAGGAATCCCCGTAACTATCGCCATTATCTTGGTAGGTGTTGAACGGTCTGTTCATACACTCACTTGCGAAACTGTGCGTTACGGTTGTAGCCGTTCGTTTACCCAATCAGTTGAGTACATCACTGAACAAGTAGACCAGGATACAGACGTAGTAATTACGCCAAAACGACGAAAGTAACCTTGCTATGTAATCATAGCGATTGTATAAGCAACTTAGCGGATAAACCGCAATAAAGGAGACGACTATGACAAGTGAAACAGAGAAAGCATTAGACTTTTTTTACCGTGACGAGGACGCTTTGAAGTTGGTGAATGAGATGCTGGAAAGCGGCAAACCATGTCGAGTGATTGCTGCCTCACTTCACGAGTACATGAACCAACTCAGCAAGTTTGAACTAATGGCGATCTATCACAGGCTGATGGTTGACGTAGTGGAAGCAACCGATTGGGACGAAGTAGCAAACCGTATGCTGTGCGACTGGTATGGCGCTCACTCAGACAACAACTGCTAACAACAAAGGAGACAACAATATGAATGATAAGATTTTTCAAGCGTTTATCGCAGCACAAAAACAATTCGGACCAGCATTAAAAACTAGTACTAACCCTCACTTCAGATCACGATATGCGGATCTAAGTGCTTGCGTAGAAGCTGTAATTGATTCGCTAAACAGTAACGGTATCGGATTAGTCCAGATTACCCATCCCTGCGAGTCAGGAGTGACTGTTGAAACGATTCTAATTCACGAGTCTGGGCAGACAATGAGCAGCGGATCGTTACATTTGCCAGCGTCAAAGCAAGACGCTCAGGGATATGGATCTGCACTCACTTATGCTCGCCGTTACTCACTAATGGCAATCTGTGGGATAGCTCCAGAGGACGATGATGGCAACAAGGCAAGTAAGCCTATTACAGTTAATGCCAAAGACGTAAAAGTTGAAAGAGTATCGTTAGTTAATAAAGATACTGGAGAAGTAACTGAAGTGTTGTCAGCTACCAAAGAACCGAAGAAGTCACGGATTGAGCGCACGATCTACGACATTCGGACGCTATCAGACGAGCAACAACCAGCAGCAGCAGAGTATTTAAAGCAACATAGTTGCGAGTACAGCGAAGCTCTGGGAGTTTGGACTTGCCCAATTAGACTTCAAAGACTTCAAAGTTGCATTGTGGAAAAGGTAGCAAATGAAAAGGCTTAGAGTAGAAAAACCAAATAAACCAAAACAAGTCAGACGATACGATGCGCCAAGGGCTGGCTATCGCCGTTGGACTACCCAAGTACGTTTGGATCTGTTTGAGGATTTCTGCAAGGTAGCTGCAAACGAAGATAAGGTGTTGATCGATGCTGTGGAAGAAGCATTAGAAAACTGGACTTACCACGAAGGAGACATAAAAAATGACCATGAATAAGACAATCGCCTCAGAAGCTCTAGGATACGTTATAAGCAAAGATCGCTACCTAGGGGATGGGAGGATAGCCATGAGGGAAAAGAAAGCCTACATAGCCGGTATAGAGGCTATAAAAGAGATTCTAGCTAATCGGCTGGACCGCTTGTTGTGGAAGGCTGAGAAAAGTAACACGGATTATGATAGAGCGAGGCTAGACGGGGCTCTATGGTTGTATGAAGTTTTAGAAGGGGATGAGTAACAATACTCCGACTTAGCTCAGTTGGTAGAGCAAGTGACTGTTAATCACTTGGTCCTTGGTTCGAGTCCAAGAGTCGGAGCCAACATAAAAAGATACCCTCCAGCGGAATCAAGAAACCGAAGGAGGGTATTAAAACTCAGTGACTAGCTGTGTTTTCGTATGGAGACATGGAAAGACCATGACGCCCGAAGGGTAGCATCCTAAAATCTCTTCTTCAATCCAAACCGTTCAGCCGCTTCATTCACTTCATTAAGATTCATTTCTGTTTTGATCTGATTATTGATCTGGTTAATTGATCTGATTAGTGTATCAGGTTGATACAGATCAAACCCCGATTTTGATACAGATCGCCCTTCATTTTGATACAGATCGGGGCCACCATCTGTATCAAGTTGATACAGATCAGATTCGCTTGGGTATGAGGTATAAAGGTATCGTTTACGACCTTCACGGCTAAACTTTAGCCATCCTTCTTTAATTAAAAGCTGAACAGCTCGCTCTGCGGTAGCCTCAGATTCGTTTATTCGGCTGGCTAATTCCTGGCGTGATATGAAGCATGGTTTATTGTTAGCTTCAAACTCTGAAACAATGGCATAAATCAAAACCTCCCTCGCCGTAATAGAACCACAAAGCATATCGGTAAATGACTTGAGGAAATAGCGAGTAGTTGGTAATTTCTTTTTCATAGTCCATTCCATGTAGCCGCTCAGTTCCCCACCAAGGTATGAGCGGCTTTTTTATTTGGGTTGATTCTTCAACCATTGATCAACTTCGCTTGCCTTGAATCTTCGTACGCCACCTAGCTTTACACTGGGTAATCCAATTTTCATGTAACGGTAAATCGTCGCACGAGCGACATTCAGATAGGTAGCGAGTTCTCGCATCGTTAAGTATTTTTCTATTTCAATCATATTATGCCTTGCGATGACTCTAAACTCGTTGCATGATACACATCGCAACAACTAACGACAAGGAATTATATGGCACGACCACTTCAAACCTGGAAGAACAAAGGGATCGATATAGCCGCATGGCCAACCAAAAACGGTGGAGTCAGCTTTACTATTCGCAAAACGTTCAAACCTAAAGATGCAACTGAGTGGCAAGAGTCAAAGAGCTATTTCCCCAATGAACTTGCTATGCTTGCAGACCTGATCAAGCAAGCTACAACCTGGGCACATGAAGAGTTTGGGGAACCCGTACCATTTGTTGATACACGCCCTGTACATCCAAAAGTTGCCGCTGTGGTTAAGTCGGTTATCGAAGATGATGATCAGATACCATTTTAAGCAACAGGGGAGACAATGACACAGTTTAGACTAGACACAGGGGAAGCGTTGCACGCCGCTATTGCAGGGCTACAGCGTCAATTTAGAGCCATTCAGAGGCAAGCTAAGAACAATTACGGTAATTTGGTTAATGATGAGTTTTCGACAAATGTTCACGCCGCTATCGCAGAAGCAACAGTAGCCAAACTGCTTGGATTGTATGCAAACCTATCAACCTCAGATCGAACTGTGGCTGATGTAGGTAACAACATCGAAGTACGCAGCACGCTGTATAAAAAAGGCAGCTTAATTTTACACGAAAAGGACAAGGACGACCGAAAGTATTATTTGGTCTGTGGTATGTACCCAGACCTTACTGTAGTCGGCTGGCGCTATGGCCATGAGTGTAAAAAGGACCGCTATTGGGTAACAAAAGATAAGGAAGGCAAGAAGTTAGAGCATCCGTATTGGATGGTGCCACAAAGCGATCTCAACCCTGAACTTATTGAGGTGGTTCTGTGAAAATTTATAGCTTGCATACAATTACAGACGGAAAATGGTGCGTTCGTCTGAAAATCAGAGAGAACGACAACTATCGCTATCGCTACGAATCGAGGCCAGACCTACGAGCATTAGTGGATACTTATTACAACTCATCGCCGGAAGAGTTGGCCAAAATCATCCTTGATAACGTGCTTGGATGTGATGCGGTTGAAGTTGGACTTATGTGTAGCCCTGGGATTTACATGGAGCGCACATGAAATCAGCGGAAGAGTTAGCTCGTGAGTACGTTGCCTCCCTTAAATTGGGAGAATATGGGAAAGAGTTTGACGCATTTATAGCGGGGTATATTGCGTGTTTGGAAAATTGGGCATGGAATGACGATGAGCGAAAAGAAGATCAATCTGGATGAGGTAATTCAAAAGAAGTTTCCCGCCTCAATGTTCCCTGGGGCAGACGAGCAAACAATGGTTCAACTCTACAGGGCATATAGTTGTGGAGTTAAAGATGGCTACGGAATGAGCAACCATAATGTTATGATTGACATGGGTAACAAACCAACTTTGGGGGAACTATTATATGCCGCTCAACAAAAAGGGATTAAAGATTCGTAGCGCAATGGAAAAGTTCTATGGCAAAAAGAAAGGCGAAGAGATTTTCTATGCCAGCGAGAATAAGGGAACGATTAAAGGCGTGACCAAGAAGAAGAAGAAGTGAGATTAAAGAAACCTCAACGGCGACCTGAAGAACAAGAGCAAACAACCTTCTTCGATTACTGTCGAGCCAAATCTCATTGCCATCCCGCATACTCAATGGCGTTCGCTATTCCAAACGAGCGCAAAGCATCCATACAACGCCGCATGGCTATGAAACGTGCTGGGCTGACGAAAGGCATACCAGACATATGCGTTCCTGTGCCAAATGATAAGTATTCGGCGTTGTATATAGAGATGAAGGTAAAACCAAATAAACCATCGCCAGAGCAGATTGCAATAATGAAATTTCTTTGCGCTGTTGGCAATTATGCTGTGCTTTGTTGGTCGGCGAATGAGGCAATAGAGATAATCGACAAGTACATAGCTAATCAATTATGAGATGCTTTACAGCAAACCTAGAAGAAGAAGGCCACAACATAGAAACGCCAGAGCGCAACTTGTGGTTTGCTGTAATCGAGCGAGCATTAAAAGATTACTGTTTCTTCTTTGATAAGCTACGCACTCCAGGCAATGGGCAACTAATCCAATACGATAAGTTGAGTTACAACGCTAAGGAGAGCTTCAATATCAAAGCTATCTGTGAACTGAATCGCCTGCGCTGGTTCATTTTTGATAGCACTCCACGCCCATTTAACCTTGAGTATTTAACAGAGCAGTTATACGAGGACGGTCCTGGGGCAGCGAGTTCAATACGCAAAGAAGCAAAAGAGCAGTTCAAACTACACTATGAAGAAGCGGAGCGAATAGGCCAGTACATGGCAGTCATTCACTACATTCGTGAAAACACCAACGCTCTTAACTCGCAAGCAGCAAAGAGCGTTAGTCGTTTAAGGAACAAACGATATAGACTGATTTAACGCTTCTTCTTGTCTTTGATAGACCAAACTTGAGAAGCACCATATAACACAGCGCCAGCCACTACTGGCTCTGCTGCTGCTGCAAGATTATGCGCATCAGCTTAATTAACTCCAATGGTAAGCAAGCTACCAGCGGCAAGTGTTAGCAAATGGCGCACTAGCGAAAAGATAATAAGTTCCATGCAGTTCTCCCTGCTTTAATGTATTGATAAATCGAATGATTGCAGTTTCGTTTGTTTGGATATTGCCAAGTATTTGAATTGCAATTCATCCAGCCAGACCAATAAAACCTTAGATCACACTGTTTAGTGTTTGCGGCAAATTGTTTTAAGTCAATGCTAGAGTTTGCCTCTGTCCCATCCATATCAGCTATACACGGCTGTTTAAGATTAGGATCAATTCCATGCCGCTCGCAGACGGTTCCACGCAAGCAGTTGGCTCTGAGAGGATTATCCACAATGATACAATTAGGCAAAGCAGCAGATACAGCACCAATGAGAGATTTTCTAGCTGATTCATTCAGATCACACTCTAAACAAGGTGAGACGTAGCAAGTTAGCGGTCCTCTTGATTGTTCGATCCGCTGCTTTAATCGCATGGCTAATACGTCTAGCCTTCTTCTTAGTCGTGATTGTGAGTTCTTAGCTGCTCTATTTGCCGACTGTATCGAGTATCCCCAAAATACATCATGCCGCTGGCAACGCTTGTTTCTAAGACATGGCCCATTGGCTAAATGTACTCGTATAGTCTTACGCTTATTCTGCTTTAGGATTGTATTGGCGCACTCACACTTGCTGCCAAACGAGTCCTCAAGCCATCCAACGGTTATAGGCGTTCTACGCCATGTAGCGAGAGTCTTAGAACACTCCCATGTGTCGTTACATAATCCTATGTAACTTGTGCCCTGGGCTTGTGCAGAGGCTATAAATGCCAACAGCACAATTAGGACTCTCATTTTTCTAGTATCCTATCAATCTTCTGCTCTATCCGTTGCAAGCGATCCTTAATCCCCGTCATCTCGCTTTGCATCACTTCAACGTGCATTGTCAGTTGGTACTTGCTTTGCTCTAGCTCTTTAAGCGAGTTCTTTACCTGCCTATAATCCATGCCAACCAGTGATATTACCACGCCAATAACTCCTTTGATTAGTAGGTCTAACCAATAGCGCAACTCGGTAACATCACCGTCCGTCATACGATCTCCAACGTAGCCTCTTCTTCATTATTCATAGCAAGCATGAATTGTTCAAACGCTGCACGACTCGAAAGAACTGCTACATTAGTTCCAAGCAAGCCATACATCATGCCAAGCAATATACATCCATGCGTATCTTCTTTGGTGTTTCCAGCGTGAATTAGAATGTGGCTACGGTTTGGTACATCACAAACTAAGTAAACTTTGCCAAATTTTGGAGAATCGTGGCGTTTGATTTTGTATTTACCAGCGGGGATACAACTTAATTGCTTCTCGTTATCGAACCAACGATCTTCAAGCGTCACAAACATAGGACGAGCATCGAGACACAGCACGCCAAGCGTAGCGTCTTTGTATTCCGATACTCGTACTAGCTTGAGTTTCATTACTATACGCTTGGATAAGTGAAGTTAATGTTAATAGCAGCCGTGTTCGTACCCCAAGATGACACTCCTGCATTGGTTAATAATGTAAAAGTTGAATTGCCAGCGTCATTTTGTGCTAATCCAATTCCGTTTGTTGATGTTAATAAAGAACGATATGGATTTAATGCATAACTACCACCAGCGTAGCTAGAGTTAACAGGAATGGAACAAGTTACCGTAATTCCAACTCCTGTAGTTGAGAAGGTAACGTATAATGATAGCTCTACGCTTTTCCCTCGCTTTCTATACTGTGCTCGTGTTGCTACAACGCTGCTAATAGAACCGCCGCTAGTTGTTGCAATGGTAGGAGTATAACTAAGCCATCCACCTGGATCATTTGTTATACGAAAATTAGTTCCATCATAAATAAGTTCCATGATGACTCCAGCTACCCAACTTCCTAATGTTGGGTTAGTTGAATCCTCATTGTTAACAATGTTTTTTACTCCAAGACCGTTGATATTAAGTGTATGGGCCGTAGCCGTTGCTCCAGTCGAGCCAAGCGAAGCTCCAATAATCATCCTGAATTTTTGTCCAGCCTTGTATCCAGTAATCGCCGGAGTTGCCGATGCTGTTTGTGCGGTAGCTGTTCCTCCAGTAGTGCCAAGCCAAATGTAATCACCGTTTTGTATTGGTGTTACATCGTTCAATAACTGAAATTGAGTGCCATCATAGAGAACTTCATAAGCCCTTCCAGCTACGATTTCTCCAGCTCCAATAGCAGCGCCAGTAGCAGCATTGAATATGTTTTTAGCAGCTACTCCATTTACGTTAAGCGTTGCTGCTGCTGTGTTTGTAAATCCAGCTAAGAAAGAAAATCTTTGCCCAGCGGCATAAGCAGTAATAGCAGGGGAAAGAGTAAGCGTTTGAGCATTGGCAGAACCGCCAGAGGTAGCGCCATATTTTAATGCGCTGTCTTGTACTTGTCCAACTTGAGCAATGTCATTTCTAGCTGTGCCAGCAGCAGCATTTGTTATGCGGTTGTTACCCATATTAAGATTGTTGCCCATTGAATTAGTACCGTCTTTTGCAAGACAGTTGTTAATTCCAGAAGCAAAATCATCATCCTGTGCATCGTGGCGTCCAGCCTCAATACCAATGCCTAGTGATGCGTCACCAGTCCAACCATTAGTCCCGTAATTTCCTTTGCGGTATGTTCCACCTGACCAACTCATACGCTCACCTATGCTCTATATTGATTTGCCTTAGTTAAAACTCTATTAACATACTTCTGCGTTTCTCCAGGAGTCCAAGCTATATCAAGAATGTTTTCCCATGTTGGAGAAACACCTTCTCTATTAGCTCTACTAACGGCTCTTTGAACTCTAGCTGGCCCCCAATTAAACGCTGCTGCTGCTAATTTCTGATCGTCCTTGAAAGTCTTTAGCTGTTGAGCAAGATAGCGGATACCACCATCAATGTTTTGTACTGGATCTGTTGGGTCAACGCCAAGGTCTTTTGCTGTCCCAGGCATTAGCTGGAATATGCCAGTAGCGCCCTTATCGCTTTTAGCTTTTGGATTAAACGATGATTCAGAAGCAGCTACCGCTTTTGCAAACGCTGGCGGGACTCCATACTTTAAAGCAGTCTTTTCAATAAGCGATTCGTAATCAGCTTTCTTTGGATTGCTTGGCAAAACACCTTCTGTTGGCTTTGCTTGCTCTTGCATAGCCATAGAAGAATCTGTGCTAGGCGTATATTGTCTTGGCACTATTGGAGAAGTAGCAGATGAGTTTATATCCGCTAAAATGCTTTCAATCTCTGGGATGCCTGTACTAAGACCTACTCCACCTATAGCCATTCCAGACTTGCTTGGACCTTTTGGAGCGGCTGGAGTCATAAGCTCTTGTTCTGCTTTCCCAGCAACTTTTCTTCCAGCTCTTTGTGCTACCTGTCCAGTTATTTCCCCCGCTGCTTTAGAGGCTTGTAATGCTCTAACTAGTGGGGCTAATCCAGTTAATGTTTCACGAGTTGTTGGGCTAAAGTAAATGCTTGCTAAATCTTCATAGAACTTAGTTTCTGGCTGATTGATAAGAGCTTTAGAAAGCAATCCTAATGCTTTGCTTCCCCATCCTTCCTTCTTGGCAATTTCTTGTGCTGTGCCAGCAACTCCAGCAAGTTCTTGCTCTGCTGTCATTTGAGCACGAGTTGTAGAATTGCCAAGGTATTCACGTTTCCCAGCAGCTATTTTCTTTTCTATGTCTAAGGCTTTTATGACTCGTTCTGCCTTATCTCCTAGCGCAGCCTCTAATCGCTTCTTCATCACTGGCGTTGTAAACTGACTAGCTATATCAAAGCCTTCTTGTTTAGCTTCTAGTCCACGCTGAAGAAACCCACGAATACCAGCTTCAAAATCAGATAACTTTCCAGCATCAGCAAACGATTTGCGGAGGTCTGCAATCTGCTCTGGCTCATACTTGAAAATGGTTCCAATCTTTTGAGTGTCAGTTGGATCTATGTCCATCAGCATTTTGAACTTGGTTTTTTCAAGTTCATTCAGACCAGAACTAGCATCTTCAAATGCTGCTCTTGCTTCTTTATATGTTGGAGATGCCTCATCAAGATGAGATACAAGTTGATCTTTTGTGTCTTGGATAAGTCGGGCTTTGTTTGTTGCTCCAACCTTTTTAGCTTCAGCAATCTTATCATCCAAGATTCGCTTTGCTTGGTCTAATACATCAAGAGATGTAACTGGCTTGTCTGCGTTTGCTCCAAACGATCTAACTTCTTTTATCGCAGCAGATAAGTTTTTGTCTTTTGCTATAAGGTTATTAAGCCCTTCATTTGCTATCTCTGGCGCTTCGCTTCTTGCTTTATCATAAAGAGGTTTAGCTAATGCAGCTCGTTCGTTTTTAAGTCCTTCAACTATGTTTTGCGCTGCTGTAGCTATGCGTAATCCACCTCTATATGGACTTACTTCAGGGCTAACTTCATTAAATACACCACTAAGTCTATCAAGCTGCTCTGCTGCTCTGCCTTCAATAGCTCGTTTTGCAATATCAATAGACTCAGGACGTTGCGCAACAATTTGAGCACTCTGTCTGATTCCTCCAGTTCCAACTGCTTCTGGCAAGAATAGAGGAAGTTTTAAGCGTTCTGCTTCTGCGGCTAATGCTTCCGCTGCTACCATCTCTTCTAACTTTACGTTTCTTAGTTGGCGAGCTGCCTCAAAAGTAGCTGCGCTAGGCTTATCAAAAGTAACCTTAATGTCTGGAGCCCACTGTGGAGGAACATCACCAACAGCGCCAACTTCAGATCCAAGCAATCCTTTTACTTTTGAAGCAAGTGCTGGAATGTCATAGCCATATCGTGCAGCTACATCGCCTAATCCTTGAACAAGAGCTTTTCCACCATAATATAATGTAGGTGTTAATGTAGCTCCAGCAAGACCACCAACAACGCCGCCAGTCAGTCTATTTTCCAGCCCTGCTTCTGCTGACCCAGCGCCCTGTATAGCTCCAGTAGCTAATCCACCACGAATAAGATTAGGAAGTGTAGTAGAAGCACTAGTTCCAAGTACAGTCTGAGCGCCAGGGATGCTTTCAACAAGCCTAGTAACAGTTGGCAAATACTTTGGTGCTTGCGTAGCTGCGGTTCCAAGGCCAGTAGCTAATGCCCCGCCAAGAATAGACCCATATTGACCAGTCTTAAACGCAGTAGGACTAGCTTCTTCCACACGTTTTAGTAGGTCTTGTTCTTCTTTGATAGCTTGAGAATATGGAACGCCAGTAAAAAGAGAACGTGCTCCAGCTATAATCTCTTCAGAAAAAGGATTAAGACCTTGACTGATACCGCCAGTAAGAGCTGCTAATCTGTCCAACTTCTGAACTTCTTGAAGTTGTTGCGCTTGCTTAATTTTACTAGCAGCAATATCAGCTTGAATTTGGTTGTATTTAACTTGCTCTGCTTCTGGCAATGGAAAAACTGCTGGGCTGGACGCAGTTGAACCAATATCAGCTAATATCGCAAATGGATCTAAATCAGCCATCTTACTTTGCCTTTTGAGTCCTAGTTAATTGCCAAACCTTTCCATATCTTTGAGCAAGGTTATTTGCTTCAGTAATCAAATTCTGTCGCTCTTGCTGCGTGATGTTTGCAGACTTAACTTGAGTTTGAATCTCAGCAAGTCTATCAATAGCCTTTTCGCTCGCAGATTTTGCTGGAAGCTCAAATGGCAATACCTTTGTGTTTATTTGTGAATCTGTTGGATCAATATGCTTGTTAGCAATTAGTCTATTCTTTGCCAACTCAGCCTGCGACGTATAGGAAGCGGTAGAAGCATCTTTGTATACCTTAAATGCTTTGAGCAAATCAGCCCTAGCAGTATCGGTAAGAGTAGAACCCTCTTTAAGAACTTTATTTAAGTCTGCTTTATACTGTTCAATAACAGGAAGAACGCTGATTCTAGCCTTAGCTTCATTTGGAGACACGATAGAAGTTGGATCTCCAATCTTTGTACCAAGACGAGCAATTTCATTGTCCGCTGCAAGACTATCTTGAGACATTAACTCTTCAATAGAATCATACATATTAGCAATGTTTGTAGCGTTTTCACCTTGCTTAGTTAATGCCTGTCTTTCTTTATCAATAGCTTCTTGCCTTCGCTGTGGCCCTTGAACGATTTCTTGCTCTGCAACTTTTTGTTGAACTTCTCTTTGTTGCTTTGGATTAAGGCCAGACATTTCTGGAGTTGTTGGCGTA
>Ga0075473_10001056_pt1 | contig 11515 bp, 9 predicted proteins | sample DEB19_08_DNA_FD_76340 | JGI IMG/M metagenome (GOLD analysis project Ga0075473, IMG submission 76340) | Aqueous microbial communities from the Delaware River and Bay under freshwater to marine salinity gradient to study organic matter... | ecosystem: Environmental > Aquatic > Marine > Coastal ... | reverse complement strand
CCGCGTCTTTTTCTCGTCGCCCCCGAAGGCGTGGCCGCAACGCAGCTCATCGCCTGCATTGTGGCGGCCTGCGAGGCCGGTGACGTCGCCAGCCTGCTGGTGCCGGCGGCTGCCGCCAAGGACGTGACCCAGGCCGCCCAGGACCTGGGCGTCGCCGTCATGGTTGCGGGCGAAGCGCGTGATGCAGCCCGCGCCGGAGCCGACGGCATCCAGGTCGAGGCCAACACCGATGAGGTGAAGGCGGCACGTGAGTCGCTCGGCAAGGACCGCTTCGTCGGCGCCCATGCAGGCGGGTCGCGCCACTTCGCCATGGAAGCTGCCGAGATGGGCGCGGATTACATCGCCTTCGACCAGAAGGCGGCCTCGATCGGCGGTGAGCCGATCATCCGCTGGTGGTCGGACATGATGGAAATCCCCTGCGTGGCCTTCACGCCGGTGGAGCCTGAGGATCTCGACATATTGCTGCCGCAGAACCCGGACTTCATCCGCCCGTCCGATGCGATGTGGCGGGGTCCCGACGAGGCTCGCCGCATCGTTTCGGCGCTGATGCAACGTCTCGGATAGACATGAAGCTCAAGGCCGCCGCGCTTGCCCTGCTGCTGCTTGCCACACCGGCAGGAGCGGCCACCATCGCCGATGTGCAGAAGGCCTATGACGCGGGCGACTTCGCCGCCGCGCTCGAAGACGTGAAACCGCTGGCCGATGCAGGCGACGTGGTGGCCATGCGCCTGCTCGGCCTCATGTATCGCAATGGCCAGGGTGTCGCCGCCGATACCGATACCGCCATCGACTGGCTCAGCCGCGCCGCCGACAGGGACGACGCCGAGGCGCAATATGCGCTCGGCATGATCTGGCTCGACCAGAAGGACGCGCGCTACGACTACGCCAGGGGCGAAGGCCTGCTGCGCAAGGCGGCCGAGGCCGGCATCGCGGAGGCCCAGTTCAACATCGGCCTTCTCGCCTCCGGCGCGCTTGGCAATGCAACCGACTACGTCAATGCAGCCATCTGGTTCCAGAAGGCCGCCGCCCAGGGCCACGTCGCGGCGGAATACAATCTCGGCGTCCTCTATCTCGAGGGACAGGGCGTGCCGAAGGATGCCGTGAAGGCGGCGGCTCTCATCGGCAATGCCGCCGGCGAGGGCAACCCGGATGCGATGATGGACTATGGCATTCTCGTCTTCCGCGGCGAGGGCGTGAAACGGGACGAGAAAATCGGCGCGCAATGGCTGATCCTCGCCGCGAAGCGCGGCAACCCCATCGCCCAGAACCGCGTCGCGCGGCTCTACCTGTTCGGCAGGGGCGTGGCGGCGGACCCCGTCGAGGCCATGAAGTGGAACATCATTGCCGCCAAGGCCGGCCGCGCCGACGCCGAGCTCGACTCCACGCTGGCGAAGCTCACCGATGCACAGAAGCAGGAGGCCCAGGCAAGGGCCGATGCCTTCACGCCCGTGGCGGGGAAGTAACGGCCCTCACCCGTCGCGCGTGGCCCGTCACACGTCCTTCGCCATATCCCTGAGCTTGAACTTCTGGATCTTGCCGGTGCTGGTCTTCGGCAGTTCGGTGAACACCACGTGCTTTGGCACCTTGAAGCGCGCCAGCCCCTCGCGGCACCAGGTGATGATCTCCTCCGCCGTCGCCGTCTTGCCGGGACGCAGTTCGACGAAGGCACAGGGCGTCTCGCCCCACTTCTCGTCGGGACGCGCCACCACGGCGGCAGCCTGGATGGCCGGGTGCTTGTAGAGCACGTCCTCAACCTCGATCGAGGAGATGTTCTCGCCGCCCGAGATGATGATGTCCTTCGAGCGGTCCTTGAGCTGGATGTAGCCGTCGGCATGCAGGACGCCCAAGTCACCCGAATGGAACCAGCCGCCGTGGAAGGCTTCCGCCGAAGCCTTCGGGTTCTTCAGATAACCCTTCATCACGATGTTGCCGCGGAACATCACCTCGCCCATCGTCTCGCCGTCGGCGGGCACGCGCTGCATAGTCTCGGGGTCCATCACGGTCAGGTCCTCGAGCGCGTGGTAGCGCACGCCCTGCCGCGCCTTCTTCTGCGCGCGCTTCGGGCCGTCCAGCAGGTTCCAGTCCTCCTTCCAGTCATTCACCACGGCGGGGCCATAGGTTTCGGTGAGGCCATAGAGGTGGGTGACGTTGAAGCCCTGCTCCGACATCGCCGCCAGCACGGCCTCGGGCGGCGGTGCGGCGGCGGTGAAGAACTCCACCTTCTGGGTCAGCGGCGTCTTCTCTTCCGCCGGTGCGTTCAGGATCGTCGACATGACAATGGGCGCGCCGCAGAGGTGCGTGACCTTGTGCTCGGCCAGCGCTTCCCAGATCAGCTTCGAGCGCACCCAGCGCAGCGTCACATGCGTGCCGCCGACGACCGACAGCGACCACGGGAAGCACCAGCCGTTGCAGTGGAACATCGGCAGCGTCCACAGATAGACCGGATGCTTGGGCATGGAGGCGGTGAGCACGTTGCCCTGTGCCAGCAGGTAGGCGCCGCGATGGTGATAGACCACGCCCTTCGGATTGCCCGTCGTGCCCGAGGTGTAGTTGAGCGAGATCGCCTCCCACTCGTCCGAAGGCCACAGCCACGCGAACGCCGCATCGCCGCTGGCCACGAACTGCTCATAGTCGATGGAGCCGATGCGCTCGCCGTCCACGGCGAATTCCGGATCGACGTAATCGATCACGATGGGGTGCGCGCCCGGCAGCAGCGCCAGGGCATCCTTCGCAAGCTTGGAGAATTCCTTGTCGACGATCAGGATCCTCGCTTCGGCATGCACCAGCGAGAAGGCAATGGTGGGCGCATCGAGGCGGGTGTTCAGCGTGTTCAGCACCGCGCCCGTCATCGGCACGCCGTAATGGCACTCGAGCATGGCCGGCGTGTTGGCGAGCAGCACCGACACCGTTTCGCCCTTCTTCATCCCGGCCCTGGCGAGGGCGGAGGCCAGCTGCCGGCAGCGCGCATAGAACTGGGCGTAGGTGGTGCGCCGGCGCCCGTGGATGATCGCCGCCTGGTCGGGATAGACCGCCGCCGAGCGCGCGAGGAAGGTGAGCGGCGTCAGCGGCTGGTAATTGGCGGGGTTCTTGTCGAGGTCGGTCTCGTAGGCGGACATCCGGGCATCCTTCGGTTCATTCGCAGACGTCTTAACCCACTCCATTCCACCGTCAAAGCGAAGCCGGACCTTCGGCGTAGGCGCGGCTGAAGCGCAGGGCCGCGGGGGTTTTCTCCCACTGCCGGGCGATATGGCCCGCGGCCCACCAGAGCGCGAGCGTGAGCGCCCATGCAAGGTAGCCGTCCACCGCATAATGGTAGGCGAGATGGATGGAGCCCACGAAGATCACCGCCACATAGGCCCACAGGAAGGACCTGATCAATCTGGGCCAGCCAGCACTCGCCAGCGCGAACAGCAGCGCCGAACCATTGTGCATGCTGGGCATGGCTGAAATGCTCGCTTCCGCGGAGCCCGCCTCGTGCAGGGTCCACAGTCCCGCCTGCACGTCGAGCGCCCAGATCGGCACGATGCGGTCCGCCTCCCGGAGATAGGCCATGAGCGGCGCATAGGGATCGGGTGCGAGGCCGAGATGGCCTGCGCCATAGAAGCACGGGCCGGCGGAGGAGAAGGCCACCGCCAGCAGGCCGCCCCCGATCATCCACAACAGCATGAAGGCGAGGAAGAAGCGCGTGCGCCGGGCGCCGGGCGCCGCCATGAAGGCGTTGTGCAGCCATACGCCGAACATCACCACGAACCAGAGGTTATAGAGCACGTTGACCATGAAGGTCACGGGCCAGTGGCCCAGCACCGGCTGCAGCCATTCCCACGGCCTGCGCCCGGCGTGCAGCGCCGCGTCCAGCGCGTCGAAGGTCGGGTCCCACGCGAAGGGCTGGAACACCGGGATGTTGCCCTTCACATTGGAGAAGGCATAGATGAACGCCACGAGGCTGGCGAACACCGGAAGCCCCAGTGCCATGCGGCGGCCATCGCGGCAGAAGGCCCAGAGATTGCGGGCGAGTTGCAGGATCGGGTGCTTCGGGCGCTCCGTCATCGCCATCTTCACGAACAGGTAGGCCACCAGCACCATGGCGAGGGTGATGAGCGTCGACACGAGCACGAGCAGAACCGAATTCCCCGCCGGAACGTCCATGCGCGGATAAATGAAGCCGAGCACGGCCTGCGCCGCCACGAAGGCGATGGCAATTCCAAGCAGAGGCGCCTGCGCCCGCGCACTCAGCCACAGCAATGTCCAGAATCCCGGCCGCATGCTCACCCCCACATCGGGGAATACTGCTACCAAAGGTTTATCTCAATCTTTCGATGCTGGCGCGCAAAGGTTTGCGCCGCCCCATACGAAATGACGAGGTTCTGGCCCTTGCCAGATGCAGGCGCGGATGGAGATAACCGCTGCAGATTTTGTTGCGAAAGGCCACGCCATGAGCCGCTACCACGAGACCTATGCCGCCTGGAAAAATGACCCCGCCGGCTTCTGGGCCGAGGCCGCCAGGGGCGTCGACTGGGTGACGCCATGGAGCGACGTCTATGCCCGGGTTGGCGGGCTCGACCGCTGGTTCGTGGGGGCCGAATGCAACACCTGCTGGAACGCGGTCGACCGCCACGTGAAGGCAGGCCATGGCGAGCGTCTGGCCGTCATCTATGACAGCCCGATTACCGGCACCAAGGCCAGCTACACCTACAGCCAGCTCCGCGACGAGGTGGCCACGCTGGCGGCGGCGCTGGAAGACGTCGGCGTGAGGACGGGCGACCGCGTCATCCTCTACATGCCGATGATCCCGCAGGCGCTGTTCGCCATGCTGGCCTGCGCCAGGCTGGGCGCCATCCACTCGGTGGTGTTCGGCGGCTTCGCGCCGCCGGAACTGGCCACCCGCATCAACGACGCCAAGCCCAGGGCGATCATGACCGCCTCCTGCGGCATCGAGCCGGGGCGCGTCATTGCCTACAAGCCCCTGCTCGACCAGGCGCTCGACATCGCCGCGCACAAGGTGGAGGCCTGCATCGTCTTCCAGCGCGAACAGGTGACGGCGGAGCTGAAGACCGGCCGCGACCATGACTGGGACGGCATCTGCCAGGTGGCAAAAGGCCTTGGCCGCAAGGCTGACTGCGTGCCGGTCAAGGCCACCGACCCGCTGTACATCCTCTACACCTCCGGCACCACCGGCCAGCCCAAGGGCGTGGTGCGCGACAACGGCGGCCACATGGTGGCGATGAAGTGGTCGATGGACAACATCTACGACATCAAGCCCGGCGAAGTGTTCTGGGCCGCGTCCGACGTGGGTTGGGTGGTCGGCCACTCCTACATCGTCTATGCGCCGCTCATTCAGGGCGCCACCACCATCGTGTTCGAGGGCAAGCCCGTGGGCACGCCGGATGCGGGCACCTTCTGGCGCGTCATCGCGGAGCATGGCGTCTCGGCGCTGTTCACCGCCCCCACCGCCTTCCGCGCCATCCGCAAGGAGGATCCCGACGGCAATTTCATCCGCAAACACGACCTGAAGTCGCTGCGCACCCTGTTCCTCGCGGGCGAGCGCGCGGACCCGGACACGGTGAAGTGGGCGGAGGAGATGCTCAAGGTTCCGGTCGTCGACCACTGGTGGCAGACCGAAACGGGCTGGACCATCGCCGGCAACCCCGTCGGGCTCGGCATGCTGCCGGTGAAGCATGGCTCGCCCACCGTCGCCATGCCCGGCTATGACATCCGGGTGCTGGACGAAGGCGGCCATGAATTGCCGCGCGGCACACTGGGCGCCATCTGCGTGAAGCTGCCGCTGCCACCCTCCTGCCTGCCCACGCTGTGGAACAACGACGAGCGCTTCGCCAAGAGCTACCTCTCGCATTTCCCCGGCTATTACGAAACGGCGGACGCGGGCTACATGGACGCGGACGGCTACCTCTACATCATGGCCCGCACCGACGACATCATCAACGTGGCGGGCCACCGGCTGTCCACCGGCGGCATGGAGGAAGTGCTCGCGGGCCACCCCAGCGTCGCCGAGACGGCGGTGATCGGCATCGCCGACCAGCTCAAGGGCCAGGTGCCGGTGGGCTTCGTGGTGCTGAAATCGGGCGTCGCCCGCCCCGCCGCCGAGATCGAGGCCGAATGCGTGACGCGCATCCGCGAGAAGATCGGCGCAGTGGCCGCACTCAAGACCGTGGCCGTGGTGCCGCGCCTGCCCAAGACGCGCTCCGGCAAGATCCTCCGCGCCACCATGCGCAAGATCGCCGACAAGGAGGAGTTCAAGACGCCGGCGACGATCGACGATCCGGTGATCCTCGACGAGATCCGCGCCGCACTGGCAGCGAAGGGCATCGGGGTCTGATCATTCCTCCGGCGCGATCACGGCCTTGTAGAGGTGCCATGTCGCGTGCCCCAGCACGGGCAGCACCACCAGCAGGCCGAGGAACATCGGCACGAAGGCCAGGAAGGTGAGCGCCACCACCAGGATGCCGAAGCCGATCATCGGCACGGGGTTCTGCAGCACTGCCTTGAAGCTGTCGATGATGCCGGTGATCAGGTCGATCTCGCGGTCGAGCAGCAACGGCATGCCGATCACCGTCGTGCAGAACAGCACGAAGGAGATGGCGGCACCCACGCCCGTTCCCACGACGAGGAAGCCGATCCCCTCCGGCGTCGTGGTGATGATGTTCATGAATGCCTCGAGAGACGAGAACGACTTGAAGCCGAGGAAGATCGCCAGCAGCATCCTCACCTCGTAGAGCCACATCCAGAAGATGAACAGCACGACGAAGGCCATCCACGCCACCTGCCGCTTGCGCTGCGCGAAGATCACGGTGAGGATTTCGCCGAAGTTGAGCGGCTGCCCCGCCTCGATCCGCCGGCTCGTTTCGTAGAGCCCCACGGCCACGAATGGCCCCACCAGCGGGAAGCCGACGGCGATGGGAATGATCCACCACGGCTCGTGATAGACCTTGAGCAGCAGAAACATGGCGATGCCGCCTGCTGCATAGATGCCGCCGAAGAACAGCCCGATCAGCGGCGCCGTCAGGAAGTCCCGCCAGCCTGCGGCAAGGGCGGACCGCACGTCTGCCGTGGAGATCGTGTTGATCCTGACGGCTGGAGGCCGCGGGGGAACAGGTGTCGTGTCGTCGCTGGCGCCGTTCATGCCTTCTCCGATGGGCGGCCGCTTCGCCCTGCATGCGCCCCTCCGTTCCCCAACCTCGAAGCGCGATATGGGCAGAATGCCGTGTGGCGACGGCCTCCGCAATCGGCTAGGGATGCAGTGCAACATAAGACGCTGACCCGATGACCCCTGCCTCCCTGGCCCGCGCCCGCTGGGCCATTTCCGTTCCGTTCCTCGTCATGGGCCTGGTGATCGGCGCATGGGTGCCGCATGTGCCGCTGGCCAAGGAGCGGCTGGACGTGGGGCCCGGCGTCTTCGGCCTGGCGCTTCTTGCCATCGCAGGCGGCGCCGTCATCGCCATGCCGACGGCAGGCGCGCTGGTGAACCGCTTCGGCAGCGCCGTGATGACGCGCCTCACCGGCGTGTTCTTCTGCCTCGCCTTCCTCGGCCCCGCGCTCGCGCCCACGCTGGCCAGCTTCGTCGCTGGCGGCGTGCTGATGGGCATGGGCATCGGCAGCATGGACGTCGCGATGAACGCCCATGCCATCGCCATCGAAAGGTCGATGCGCCGGCCCGTCATCTCGATGCTGCATGGCGTCTACAGCCTCGGCTGCGTGGGCGGCGCCTTTCTCGGCGGCTACCTGATCGAGACGCTCGGCGGCATCAGCCAGGCGCTCATCATGGCGGGCCTCTGCCTCGCGCTGCACCTCGCCGCAGCGCGCTTCTTCCTGCCGGGCAGCATCGACAAGGGTCTTTCAGGTTCAAATTTCGCATGGCCCACGCGCGCCACCATCGGGCTGGGCCTTCTGTGCTACCTGGCGCTGATGATCGAAGGCTCCGTCATCGACTGGGCGGCCATCCTGATGCGCGAGAAGTTCATGGTCGACGCCGGGACCGCCGCCTTGTGCTTTGCCACCTATCAGGGCGGCATGGCGCTCGCCCGCTTCACCGGAGACTGGATCAGGCAAACGGTTGGCTCCGTTCCCATGGTCTTGGCCAGCGCCCTGCTCACGGCGCTCGGCACGGCACTCGCGCTGGTGGCGCCCTCCCCGCCCCTGGCCATCCTCGCCTTCGCCTTCGCCGGCATCGGCGTGGGCAACATCGCGCCCGTCATGTTCGCGGGCGGCGGCCGGCTCGAGCCCACAGCACCCGCCCGCGGCATCGCGGCGGTCACCACGCTGGGCTACATGGGCTTCCTCACCGGCCCGCCGCTGATCGGGTTTGCCGCGCAGGCAACGAACCTCAACGCCGCCCTCTTCCTCACCGTCGCCGCTGCGCTTATCATCGCCGTCTTCGCACGCGCAGTGAAGGCAGCCGACACCTATTGACCCCCAGGAGCATCCGACCGTGAAGCTGAAGAAGCGCATCGCCATCGTGACCGGAGCTGCGCGCGGCATCGGCCTCGCCATCGCCGAGCGGCTGACGCAGGAAGGCGCCAGCGTGGTGATCGCCGACGTGCTGGACAGGGACGGCAAGGCATCGGCAAGGCGGCTGGGCGCTTCCTACAGGCATTGCGACGTGTCGAAGGCCTCGGACGTGAAGGCGCTCGCCGCCTTCGCCATCCGCAAGTTCGGCGCCATCGACATTCTCGTCAACAATGCGGCCGTGTCCGCCAACACGGATTTCCTCGACGTGACGGAGGCCGAGTTCGACCGCGTCATCGGCGTCAACCTCAAGGGCTCCTTCCTGATGCTGCAGGCCTGCGCCCGGCAGATGCTGAAGCAGGCGGCTGCGGGCCGCAAGCCCGGCGCCATCGTCAACTTGTCGTCGGTGAACGACACGCTGGCCATTCCCGGCATCGTCACCTACTGCATGTCGAAGGGCGGCGTCTCGCAACTGACACGCGCCACATCCATCGCGCTGGCGCCGCACGGCATCCGCGTCAACGCCATCGGGCCCGGCACCATCGAGACCGACATGGCACGCGGCGTTCTCTCGGACGAGGCGGCCTTCAGCCGCGCCATGTCGCGCACCCCACTCGGCCGCGCCGGCACACCCGCCGAAGTCGCCGCCATCGCCGCCTTCCTCGTATCGGATGATGCAAGCTACGTGACGGGCGAGACGATCTATGTCGATGGCGGAAGGATGCCGCTGAACTATACCGTGCCCGTGAAGGACTGACGGCAGCAAGCCTGCCGCGAAGCATGAAAAAGCCTCTCCCTTACGGGAGAGGCCAACAGCGTTTCCGGATATCCGGCGATCAGCCGACGCTGATCACCTGCCCGGTAAGCGCGCCTTCGACGCTCTTGGCATAGGCCAGGCCCACGCGCGCCGAGGACACTGGCTCATGGCCGGGGAAGAACCCGTCATACTTTGTGGCGGACTCTTCCAGCAGTCCCGGGCTCACCGCATTGATGCGAATGCCGCGCGGCATCTCGATCGCCGCACCCTTCACGAAGGCGCCGATGGCGCCGTTGACGGCGGCGGCATTGGCGCCAGCCCGCACCGGGTCGCGGTCGAGGATGCCGCTGGTCAGCGTGAAGGAGCCATTGTCGTTCACATTGTCCATGCCGAGGAGAACGAGGTTCACCTGGCCCATCAGCTTGTCGTTCAGGCCCTTGCGGAACTGTTCCGGCGTCATCGTGGCGACGGGGCCGAAATGCACGTGGCCCACGCAGCTGACGATGGCGTCCACCTTGCCGAGCCTGGCATACATGGCCTTCACCGATTCCTCGTTCATCACGTCGACGGTCAGGTCGCCCGAGCTGCGGCCAGCGCGCACGATGTCATGGCGGCGGGCGAGTTCTGCTGCTGCCGCGTTACCGACCGTGCCGGACCCGCCGACGATCAGGATCCGCATCTTATTCCTCGTCCTGCTGGCCGCGGCGCAGCGGCTTCAGCTTGGCGAAGACGGAGTCGGCGTTGTACTGCGGCTCGACGTCGCGCGGCTTCGGCTCGGAGGGCGCGAAGGTGGGCTGGCCGTCATCGGCATGGGATGCGGCATGGGCCGCAGTGCCTTCCACTTCCGACGCCGGAATGAGCGTGCGGACGGGAACGGATTCATTGGCGGGCTTGCCGGCCTTGCGCGCCGCCTTCTGCACCGCAAAGTCGAGGTCGAGCTGCGAACAGATGCCGAGCGACACCGGGTCCACGGGCTTGATGTTGCCGGCGTTCCAGTGGCTGCGGTCACGCACCGAGGCGATGGTCGACTTCGTCGTGCCGACAAGCTTCATCACCGCCGAATCCGGCAGCTCCGGATGGTAGCGCAACAGCCAGGCGATGGCATCCGGGCGGTCGCCGCGGCGCGAGACGGGCGTGTAGCGCGGGCCGGAGGTGGACTTCTGCACCTGGATGTTGACCTTGGATTCGAGAATCTTGAGACGGTACTCCGCGTCCTTCTCGCCCTTCTCGATTTCCTCGCGGGCGAGCTGGCCGCCCGTCATCGGGTCCATGCCCTTGATGCCGGCAGCGACGTCACCGTCGGCGATGCCCTTCACCTCAAGTTCATGCAGATGGCAGAAATCGGCGATCTGGCGGAACGTCAGTCCGGTGTTCTCGACGAGCCACACGGCGGTGGCCTTCGGCATCAGCGGTGTGCGGGACATTGGTCTTCACTCCTTGAGAACCGGTGTTTCAGGTTCCCTGTCTTTATGACAGCGTGTTGGGGATAAGCCAGATATAGAGGGGGCCGTGGCCCGGCGCAATCCCCGAAATTCGGCCCCTTCGGGGCATCGCGAGACCGGAACGCGCCGCCCGTCTGCCGTATGTCGAACGCGGCGGCCAGAAGCGCCCCGGACCACGGAAGCAATCGCCTAGCCGTTCACCAGCACGATCTTGCCGATGTGCTCGCTTGATTCCATCAGGGCGTGGGCTGCTGCCGCGTCCCTCAGCGGGAAGGTGCGGAAGATGATGGGCTTCAACTGCTCCGCCCCGAACAGCGGCCAGACGTGACGCTCCAGCGCACGGGCGATCTCCGCCTTTTCGGCCACGCTGCGCGCCCGCAGGGTGGACCCGGTGAAGGTCAGCCGCTTCAGCATGATGGGCATCCAGTCAACGTCCACGCGCGAGCCCTTCTGGAAGGCGATCATCACGATGCGGCCATGCATGGCCGCCGCCTTCAGGTTCTTGGCCACATAGTCGCCGCCCACCATGTCGAGGATCACGTCGGGCTTCAGGCCCGTCTCGGCCAGCACCGCCACGAAGTCCTGGTCGCGGTAGTTGATGGCGAGGTCGGCGCCAAGCTCGCGGCAGGCCTGGCACTTGTCGTCCGAGCCCGCCGTCACCGCCACCACCGCACCGAAGGCCTTGCCCAGCATGATGGCCGTGGTGCCGATCCCGGAGGATCCGCCATGGACCAGAAGGGTCTCACCCTGCTTCAGCCGCCCCCGGTCGAAGACGTTCGTCCACACCGTGAAGAAAGTCTCGGGGATGGCCGCGGCCTCGGTGAAGCTGAGGCCCGGCGGCACGGGCAGCGCATTG
>Ga0075473_10001054_pt1 | contig 11524 bp, 12 predicted proteins | sample DEB19_08_DNA_FD_76340 | JGI IMG/M metagenome (GOLD analysis project Ga0075473, IMG submission 76340) | Aqueous microbial communities from the Delaware River and Bay under freshwater to marine salinity gradient to study organic matter... | ecosystem: Environmental > Aquatic > Marine > Coastal ... | reverse complement strand
GCCGTGCATATTTCTATCTTTAAATGCAAATGGCATATCTTTTGTAATGTCGCCAGATTGTTCTGGTGTTGTGCCACCTAATGAAGCAAGAGGGTCAGCAGTTGGTTCTGCACCACCTAATCCTAAATCTTCTTGTTCGCTTAACAAGCTTTCAAGAGCTTGTTTTACATCAATAGAGTATTTTTCCAATACTAATGCCTCTGCATTTTTTAATGCAGCTTCTTTAAGTGTTATGGCGTCAACAATAGCTTCATCAAGCAAAGACATTAAGAAATCTCCAATAAATAATATTTGTCAAAATAAATAGTGTTCAAAAGTTGAAAAAACACATTTATTACTACAAAACTGAATCGAAACCTTTCGCTCTTGCAACTAAAATGTTGTTTTGATCATAAAACTCTACAACTTGTGAATCTTCAGCGCATCCAAGCTCCATCAATATCTGTTTTGTGGTTCCATCATCGGTCGTTATGTCGAATGAAGATTCGTTTGTTTCAAGCGTGTAAACGGATTTTATTTTTGAAACTTGAATGTTTTCTCGATGAAGTGAAATAATGTAATCTATTATTTTCATGTTGCTCCTTTATGGTGCTGCTGTTAAAACAATTGATTGTGAAAGACCAACTATATCTTGTGACAATATGTGATACAAATCTGTGTTTGCATTTCTTATTGTCATTCTATTTGAGAGATTGTTTGCGAAAGGATAGACCCCTCTTGATTGTCCAATTTTATAAAAGCTTGTTCTCACAAATTCATAAGAACAAAAAACATATTTTCCAGCCATATCTCTTTCTTCGTATTGGTTGTATTGACCAGTTGTTGGCACTCTTCTTCTTAGTGATGTCAATACGTTTGAACTATTTGGTTGAAAAACAAAGAAATGATTATTAGTTGCACCAGCACCATGATTATAGATTGTTGGGGCAGTAGATTGAAATACGCTGGATAATGCAGCGCCAGAACCAACAACAAATATTCCATATATTCTATCGTCTGTTTCACAAGCAGGCATAGAGTTAAAAGAAGAATCTTGATATGACGTAAATGGCTCAACTATTGCACCAGCATGAGCCCAGAACTGTGTATTGTTATTCACGATAAATTGAAAAAAGATAGAATCTTCTGAAACAAATGCTCTTATTCTGGTGTTTAACACATTAACGCCAGTTCCTGCTAAATGTGTATATCCTGTAAATTGCCCGCTTGTCATGGGATTTGCATTATCCCATGCTAAAAAAGCTCCTGCATTTTTTACCATGCCGATCATGGGCACGTTGTTTGTAAATGCATCTGGAGCTTGCATAGTTGGTGTCAAGCTTCCAACAGCAGCAACCCCTGCTATTATTATGCAAGGATTTTGTGTCATAGGGGTTGTTGTAGGTATTGATGTGTTGTAGACAGCTTGTGTTGTTCCGCCTGACTGATACCTCGCCCAAGTCCAGTTGTGCGTATTTGGTATTGTAGTTCCTCTATAATCTGTTGAAGAACCCAAAGATGTGAATATAGCATCAAGAAAGCCATTAATATTGCTAGTTTGCACAAGCACATCTGGCATTCTATAAAAGGTTGGTGTTACAAGTGGGAGTGACATTATGGTGCCGCCTTTAAAGCTAAAACATCTGCATCTAAACCAGTTGTATTAACGTGCAAGATGTGTAATAGGTCTGTTGAATTATCTCTAACAACTGTTGTGTTATATCGAGAAACTCCAGAATAATAGATGCCATTTAGCGTTCCAACCGCAGCGTTTCCAATTACTGCACTTCCTAGCCATTTTAAAAAGCTTATTCGCTGACAAATATAATTTCCTGCAAAATCTACATCCATAGTAGTGTTGGAGACATTCATTATATTTTTTCTTGAAACGCTCATAATGGTTGAGGTAGTTGGCAAAAATGCTACCCCTCTCCAGTAAAGAAGACTAGTGTTTGATACTGTGAAATTATTATTTAACGAAGTGACGCCACTTGAATTGACGCCGTATATTCTGTCATCTGTTTCGGCGCTTCTTGCAATTCCAGATAAGCTATCAGCATAGCTTGTGTATGGCTCTATTATTGCGCCTGCAAAAGCCCAATATTGAGTAATTGGATCTTGTATTATTCTTACAAAGATCAAATCTTGCGATATGTAAGTTCTAACGACAGTAGAGGTTGAGTTGTAAACAGAGCTTCCTAAGCGTGAGTATCCCGTGAAACTACCAGTTGTCATAGGAGAACTGCTATCCCAGCTATTATAAGCTCCACCATTTTTCACTAAGCCTATCAACAAAGAAGAAGAATCATAAGACTCTACACCGTTAAACGCATTCGACATAGTTGGAGTTGCAGAACCAGAAAAGCCAGCTATAATAATTGTTGGATTCTGCGTCATCGTTGAGCCAGAAGGAATCGCAGTATTGTAAATTGCTGAAATGCTGCCAGATGTTGAACCAGTAGCCCAAGTCCATAAATGCGTTGAAGGAATGGTTGTTCCACGATAGTCAACAGAAGAAGTCAAAGTAGAATATACTGCGTTAAGCATATCTGCTATTGTTACGCCAGAAGGACTTGCATCTGGCATTCTGTAGAAGGTTGGAACAGTTAAAGGTAGGGCCATTTTATGAAACCGCCTTTAGCGTCAAGCACTCAGAGGCTGAGCCCGTATTCCACAACAAAGCGTGATATAGATCGGTTGAACCACTACGAATAACATTCATAGCAGATAAGCTTTTGCCTAATGTAAAAAGTGATCTAGTTTGACCAACTCTAGAGTTGTTTGCGGCAGCAGACTTATAAAGACTAACTGTATCAACTACCCAATTTCCTGCTAGATCTTTTTCACCGTCAACACCTGACCAAACATTTCTAGTTACGTTGCTAATACCCAGAAAGCTATTGGTGCTTGGAACAAATGCTCCAGCATGAATAGAGCCGTTGCTATTAACATGTGTCGGATAACGACCACCTGATACCAAGTCACTACCTGCAACAGAATATCCTGTAAACATACCGATCAATCTGTCATCTGGTTCTGCTGTTGCTAGACTACCAGATAGATAATTTGTGTAAGGCTCCACAATAGCTCCAGCATGAAACCAATATTGTAATGTTCCATTCTGAATAACATTAACAAATATAGATTCTTGCGAAACATAAGAACGTATTTTAGTTGCAACGTTATTAGCTGCAACAGGAGCCATTCTCCAATAACCAGAAAAAATACCAGTTGTCATAGGATTTGCATTTGTCCAATCGTTATAAGAACCGGGAGATTTGACAATACCCATATGAGAAGCAGAAGCGATAAATGAATCTGGGGATGCCATTATGGGGGAACCAGCACCAGCACCAGCCATTATGATAGCAAAATTTGTTGTCAAACCAGAGCCAGTTGGAACTGTTGTATTATAAACAGCGTTTGTAGTTCCACCAGCAGAAGAAGTGGCCCAAGTCCAACTGTGCGTAGAAGATAGAGCATTTCCTCTGTAGTCAGTTGCTGAATTCAAAGATGTATAAACAGCATTTAACAAACCACCTATTGTGCCAACAGATAGGGTCACATCTGGCAATCTATAAAATGTTAAGGTTGGTAAAGGTAAAGACATTATGCTAAAACCGCTGTTCCTGAGAATGCATATGTGCTGGTTAAGATATCGTTTGATGTGCCAACAAATTTGACTGCTTCTGTTTCATTCGATATTCCAATAGCAGCCATCATAATAAAAGAGCCTATGATGTTGTTCCCAGATCTTTTCAAGTATTGACCATCTTGAATGTTTGAAATGTTGAATGACCCTGTTGTATCATTTACGGCTGTTGCAACTGTTCCACCACCGCCAGATATTCCTGTCAAAGAAGAACCATTTCCTGTATAAAGTGATGCGCTTATTTGCGTTGGAGTTACTGAAACAACGGTGTTTCCACCAACTATAAAATCAATTTTATCATTACTAAAATCAATTTTGGTATTACCTTCGGGGTCGCTTGCTGCTATCAAATCATCAATTGTTTGTGGGCCTCTGGTAAAGTTGTGCGCCATTTATGAAATTTCCTTTTCAATAAATAGATGGTTAAAATAAAAATAGCTTATAAAAAGAAAAGGGGAGTATCCCCGAAAGGATACTCCCCAAAAAGGCTAACCTTTTTAATCCAAATACAAGATAAGGATTAGAAGATGAACCAGTTAGAGCCGTTTGATACTAATGCGATAGCGGCGTATGGAGAGACAAGTTGAATGTCTGCTACACCGTCAATTGCGTCTGAACCAGCAGCAGCAACGGTAACTTTGTTGCTAGAACCTTCTGACTTCTTGATCTTCATCATTCTACCTGTCCAACCGCTAGCGGCTGGAAGTGTGAAGGTGATATCGCCACCAGCAGCAGATGCCATAACAATTGCTGAACCGTCTGATGAAGCGTTGCTACTTACAGATTGAATTGCTTCTGTTGCAGAACCAACCAAGCTACCGTAGAAGGTAGCAGCCATCATTGAAGGAGCTACTAATGGGAGTGATGAGGAAAGCACGTTTTCAGCACCGGGAGCACCATCAATATTAACATCAGCAGTTAATAATGTTCCGTGACCAGCGTGTGAACCGAAGTCGAAACCAACGTCAGTAGCCCAACCGGTTGAACCAGAAGCCATAAGGATTCTTGCATCTTTAACTTCAAGGTTTGTGGTATTGATTGTGGTCAAAGTACCAGTTACGTTGAGGTTGTTAATGGTTACATCGCCTGTAAAGGTTCTGGTTCCAGAGATTGTATCAGCAAGACCGATTGTTACTGAACCACCAGCACCGAGGGTTTGGGTAGCACCAGCATCAATGGTGATTTCATCAGCAGCGCCAGCAAAGGTAATTTGTGTATTACCTTGTACTGCTGTTCCACCTACGCTACCGTAAGAAACGGCCATTTGTGTTAAGCCGTCAGTACCATTAGAGGTTGCTGTAATACCAGTACCAGCCAAGCTAGCTTGAACAATCAACTTGTCGCTGATAATTCCCATTGCGCCAGTAGTATTGACGTTAATAACACCTAAATTATAACCAAGACCGTTACCTGCTACTGAAGCATGAAGCCCAATTTGAGCTGGCCCACTACCATTGTATGTAAAGCTAGCAAGACCGCTATTAGAAGCAGAGGTAAGGGTATCAAGGTTTGTACCAAGAGCCTTACCAGAGATTGTGTTGTTAACTAGTTTATCGTTTGAGATGCCACCAGAAAGCATTGCATTGGTAACTTCACCAGTACCAACTGAGAATACGCCGTCAGCATAATCAAGACCAGCACCAGCAGAGAATAGTCCTTTTGCCCATGATGGTGAAGCTGGTGAAAGTGTAAATACACCAGTTGCACTATTGTAAGCTAATGAACCGCTATCAGAAGCTGCACCATTAGCGGCAGATACTTCGTCACGAACATCGGCTGTAAATGCGGCTGCATTTACGCCAATAACGCCACTAGTATAGGTGACAAATCCGCTGCCACTAAGGTGTGCATCAATTACAGAATCTAAATCGCCAATAAGTTCGCTAGCATCTACGCTAAGAACACCAGCATTCCAAATAAGACCATCACCAGCGATTGATGATGTTACTGCAAATTGACCACTAGCATAGGAAAGACCATCGCCAGCAGAAAGGTGTGCTCTGACTTCGCTTTCAGATGGACCAGTGTATGTAAATACACCAGAACCAGAATTGTAAGTGAAAGAACCATCACCACCAGCATCTACGATAGAAACGGCAGCTCTTGCTCTTGCGTCTGTGTAGTAAAGGTTTGTACCTTCGGATACTGCTGTTGTTGAGAATGAACCAGTTGCACCAAGAGCAACAGATACACCGTTGAACATTACTGAACTATTTGCAAGTTTAGCATTTGTTACTTGTGCATCAGCGATGTGTTCTGTATCAATTGCATCAGCAGCGATGTGTTCTGAATCAACTGCATCATCAGCAAGTTTAGAACCATCAACTGCATCAGCTTCAAGCTTTGCTCTTGTAACGTTTAAGTCAGCAAGTTTTGCTGTTGTAACGTTTCCGTCAGCAAGTTTTGCTGTTGTAACTGAAGAACCTGAAAGTTCACTTGTATTAATTACTTCATTTGGAAGAGAAACGTCGCCATCAACTATGGTAAGACCATCTGATACCTCAACGGAACCAGAAAGTATGGCAGCGCCTAATTGAAATTTATAAGCCATATATTAAATACTCCTTTATAGTATAAAGGGTGTGACAGAGCAGAAAGTATAAACTTAAAACTCTATCACACCCATTATTAAATAGTGATGGCTAACACAAAACGTTTTGTGTGTCAACATTTTTTATAAAGTTTTTTTAATAAACAAACCAACGACTGGAACCATCGGTATAAAGGTTTATTGCAGCGTGTGGCGATTCAATAACAACGCTTTGTTCACCATCAATTGTTTGACTTCCAGAACAAGAAATAACAATATTATAAATGTCTGCCATACCACCTTCATCTTTTATTACATACATTTGACCATCAGAAAGTGTAGCAGCATCTGGAAGTGAAAGCGTTATTTGGGCTGCTGTATTGGAAGTATCCACACCAATAATATAATGTGCTGGAGTTAATTGCAAATCAATAGAAGTTGCTGTTCTTTTTGCGACGAAACCAGAATTAACTGTTAGTTTTGGAATAGTATTATCAAACAATAAGTTTGCAGAACCACTTATCGTTCCTTCGCCTACAGTTTTAAACTGAATTGAGTTTGTTGGTCCTTGTCCTGCTGCAAGTCCAGAACCTATTTCAGTCCAACCAGTATTATTATTCCAGTTTGAAGTATCTGTTAAAACATAAAGAGTATCGTTATCTTGTTGATAAACTATTAGACCTTCATAAACATTAATGCCAGAAAAACCAAGTCGTGCTGTTTCGTTTGTAACAACGAATCTTGAATCGATTGGGTCTAAATTTAATATATTAAAGCCGCTTGGTAAACTGATAGACATTATTTATTTCCTACGTCAACACATACGTTATTGAACTGCTTGCACCACCAGCTTGAAGGGTTGTTGTTCTATAAATTTTATAGTTGCCGACAGTTGTTATTGTAAAGGCATTTAATACAGAAAAACCACTTGTTGTTATGTTTGTCAAGTTGCTTCTTGATGAATCAAAAACAATATAGTGATATTTGTCTCCTGACCAACTAATGGTAATAGCATCACCAGTAGGGTTGGTATTTCCTTTATCAATTGTTCCAATAGTTCCACCGAGAGAAGTATCCCAGAATGCTAAATCAACCATTTCATTAATAGTAAAACTTGAAGCAGAAGAAGCGCCGTATCTTAAACTTCTTATTTTTGTATAAGTTTTTGTTGTTGATGTTGTAGTAGTTAGGTCTGGGTTATTATCGCCTATTGGAGAATAATAGTAAGCAGTTGCTGTAATAGCAATAGAAGTTGAACCTGTCATAGAACCTGTTATTTCTATTGGTGATTCATAATTTGTTGTAACGTAGTCAAGTAACCAAGCATTTGATGGGTTTGCTGATGAAGAAGTAAATGAAATACTTCCTGTTGCTCCCTCTTCAATTTGGTAAGAAGTTGCTCCCAACTGAACATCTGCTGTAGTTGTAAGAGTTGGTGCTGCTGGGTTTGTTTTTGATAATGTTCCTGCGGCTGATACAGAAGATGAATAAAGAGTTCCATCTAATGGGGAACTTGCTGTATAATACAAAACGTATGTATGTGAGCCGCTAGTTGTAGTGTTGTAACTTAAAGAAGTTCCGCTGCTTACTTCTGTTAATAAAGTTGAACCTTCATAAAGAGAAGCAGAAACTAGTGTATAAGCGCCGTTGCTCCAACTTCCATTTACGGTATAGTTGTCTTGTATTTGGTTAAATCTATCTGTAGCAAAACCTGATAACGAAACTGCTACCGATGATGGTATGGTAGGAGTTCCAAAGATAAACTTTAATCTTCCATCAACAAAGGTTACAGCAACTTCACTATGATAATCTGCTACTTCTATTTCTGTTAATGTTTGGCTTGTGCTTTCCGAAACATAAATAATGCTTGTATTTGGAAGACCATAATAAGTTGAAGCAGAAACAACAGAAGAAGTTAATATTGTGAACTGTGCCTCAGAGCCACTTATTAAAGTAGTATTGTAAATGGAACCTGTAAATTGATGTGTGTCAGATACATCATCGCCAAATATTGTGGAACCAGAATGAAGTATTTGAGAAGAAGATACAATTAAATTTTGTGCTTGTAAAGTTCCAGAAACTGTTAAAGTATTTGTATTATAATCAAAAGTTAAGTTTGGGGAACTACCAAAAACTGAACCAGAGTTAAATTGTATTTCTGTATTAGAACCAGCAGGGTTTCCATCAAAGTCTGGAAGTCCCAAATAAGTAGAAGCAGATACAACCGATGCAGAAATTGTTAAGGGAGAGCCAGATAAAAATCTAGCATCAATATAAGAACTTGATAAACCTGTTGTGTTTATGTGGCTGGCGGAAATATCAGTTAATAAACCAGAGCCAGACATATCAATAAAGATCTGTTCGCCTCTGATAGTATTTTTACCTTTGATAAGTTTATAAGCCATTACATTTGATTTCCTACTAAACTATGTGCCATCCGGTAGAAGTGCAATAAAAACTTGCTGCTACATGCTCTGAATCTAATATAAGTAGTGTATCTCCATCGATTGTATCTCCAACAGAAGCAGAAACATAAATTGGGTTTATTTCTGCATCTCCTGTTTCATCTTTTATAGTTAAAAACCTTCCAAGTGTTGTTAAAGTGCAAGGTGGTAATGTTATTGATGTAGTTATAGTTGAGGTATCGACGCCAATAATATAGTCAGTTGAAACAATATTATAAGTTCCAGAAACCAAAATTGTCTTATACGATATTGCACTAAAAGAACTGTTTCCATTAACTGTTAAGTTATTTAACGTTGAATTTCCTTCTACTATTAAATGTGAAAATAAACCAATAGAAGTTGGGTTATAACCAGAACTTGAACCAGAAGAAGTTGATGTTGTTTCTCTTGTTGCTGGAACTGTATTCGCTGTAAATTGAGGATTAAACGTTCCTTCTCTAACTCTATAACATTTTGCTACAATTTCAAACTTATTCTCTATTTGTCCAAATAATTGTTTTGGTTCTGATAATTCAGTTATTTCATAATAACGGTCGCCATAAAGAAGAAAGTCGCCTTCACGAACAAACAAATTTTGGTCTTCTGTTAAACGTTTTTTGTGAAAATGAACTTCTATTGTTGTTTCTTTGTCAAGACCAAATGAGTCTTCATTTTTTGTTATATCTCCATTAAATTTGACGAGAGCATAAATTCTTACAGGAGAATAAAATGTTTTATCCATCCCTTCGCCGTAAAGAGGATGAAAATTTGACCTTTCAACGTCTATTGGGAAATATAATACTTGTTGCCCAATAACTCTTTCAATAAGTTCGTCATTTACTTGCTTAACAAGATTGCGTTCTTTTTCGCCAGTAAATAGGGGAGGAGGAGGATTAGCTGGTTGAACCCATTGGGTATCTACTTTCTTTTTTCTTGGCATTATCTATAAATAGAAAGAAATTCTATTCTAAACACATAATGTTGCTAACCATTCATTATTTTGATTATCTGTTAAAGCAATTTGATGTTCATGACCAGCATTTGGAGGAAATATAATATTTGCTGCAACGATATTTCTGCTTATTAATTCAGATGCATATGGTTCGCAAACTCTTATTTGAGTTGGGATTCTACCAGAATCTATATTTGCAATAACCCAATTAATAACGCTTTCCATTATGAATGCTCTAATATTAGTTGATCATTATCGGTTGAAGTATGAGAACCCATTAAGTATCCGACTGTAGAAGCACCATCTAATAATTTTTGTCCTGTCTTGCCATCTGTGCAATACATCATATCTCTTAATCTTCCCATAAACGAAAATGGTGTAACTGATTTTTGATATGTAAGTGTTTGTCTAGCAAATTTACCAGAAATTGTTCTGAAGGTTGTAGTGTCAGATGCACGCAAAAGTTGACTGGCTCTTAGAGTAATTATTGTTCCTGCACCGGGAGTAAATACGCCAGAATGTGCCTGCCCGTTTGTTGTACCGTGAGTTGTTATAAATGTTCCAACAGCATTGTTGGTTGTAAAATCTGATGCGATTGTATTAGTAACACCACTTGTTATAATACCATACAATCTTCCATCTGACTCTGAATCTGCCGCATCAGCAGATTCTGGATCTAGAATTGCTCCTGCAATAAATCCATAAGTTGTTCCATCTGCTTTGTTTAATACTACAGCAACACACTCTTTAGATTCCCACAAAAATGCATTTCCAGCACCAGCAGCAGTAGTCCAACATTTCCAATAACCAAATGTATTTCCATTATTGATTGGAGGATTTTGTGTCCAGTTATTATAAGAACCAGAACCTTTTGTAACATTAACAAACATATTATTTGTTACAGCAAGATCTGGCGATGCCATAGCAGAACCAGTTGGTTGATTTACAGCAGAACCTGCCATAAGAACAGTTTGTGTATTTGTACCGGGAGGAGTACACCAAACGGCTTCTGTAACAGAACTAGATTGAAATCTATTTCCTGTAAAGTTCCAAGCTGAGTTAGTGCCTTGAACTCTTGAAGTTCCATCAGCATAAGAACCAGTAGTTCCTAACGTATAAACTGCATCTAGTGCTGATGCAACTGTAGCAGAAGCAAATGCTACAGATCCTACATATCTCCATTCAACGTGTGTTAATGCCATTATGTGTAACTCCCTGATGCTGATAATTGTACAAAGTTTAATATTTCAATAGAAGATCCAATAGTTGGCGCAACATAATCATAGTTTCCATAAATTGTATTTGTAATATCGACACCCGTATTAACAGGATCTGTTACTGTTCTTAAAGTCCATACGCTATCAATTAAAACTAGTTCAGTTGCCATATTATCTAGATGCCACTATATAAAATTGATTTGTTCCATTACTAACTAGTGTAATAGAACCAGAATTTGTTGTTATTCTTACTCCACCAGTTGTTCCATCAATTGTTTGAGAACCGCTTGGTATAATAAGAATATTGTTTGTTCCTGCTGCACCACCAGTATCTTTAAATATTAAAGTTTGTCCTGCTTGGTATTGTGTTGCATTATCTAAACTAGCGGTAATAACACTACCAGTAGAACTTATACCTACAAAGTAAGATGCTTTAGGAACAGTAAAGTTGGTGTTATAAGTATTGTATCCACCCTTTATGCCGCCAGACCCAAAATAAGAACCACCAGCAGTAATATTGATGCCAATTTGTAATTGACCAGAACCAGAAATGTTTCCATTTTGGTCTAATGAAGAAATAACAGTTGAACCGCTTACCATATTAAGAGGGTTATTTCTAACTTGTGTTATGGCGTAAATATCAGTGTTTCCGCTTAGGGTAGTAGCACCAGCAATTGTTAAAGTTCCACCAGCTTGAATGTTTGAAGAAGCAGAAAATTGTCCACTTGTAAGAATTGAGCCAGTAACTAC
>Ga0075473_10001044_pt1 | contig 11566 bp, 16 predicted proteins | sample DEB19_08_DNA_FD_76340 | JGI IMG/M metagenome (GOLD analysis project Ga0075473, IMG submission 76340) | Aqueous microbial communities from the Delaware River and Bay under freshwater to marine salinity gradient to study organic matter... | ecosystem: Environmental > Aquatic > Marine > Coastal ... | reverse complement strand
TATATCTGGATTTGATTCAACTATATAGGCATGGAAAGTTACATCCATGTTAGGTTCAGATCCAAAAAGAGAATCTAACCCTTGTCTAGTTACTCCAAGAAGTTCTTCATTACGAGCCCAACTAATTATTACTACGTCTACATGTTTCATTTGTATATGTTCTTAAATTTTTCTAAACTGTCTTTTAGGTTTTTTGAAGGTAATACTTCATACGTTACAATCCCTTCATAATTACTTGATTTCAATCCTTTTGCTAATTTCGTATGTTCTTCAGATTCGATAAAATCGGATAGGCCAGTTTCAGAAACATGAACATGGGAAATAAGATCTCTGAATTGATTGTAAATTTCTGTAGGTGATTGTCCTTCATTTACTATATTATGTGTATCTAACATAGTTTTAATATTCTTGAATTCTCCTTTACGAATAAAATCAGCAATTTCCGAGACGGTAAAGAAGTAAGCACCACCGTAACTTTTACAATTAGGTTCGATACAAAGGATTTGATTAGTTGATTCTAATAAAGAATCAACGGCTTTGAATTGAGATATAAGTTCGGATTCTTTGAATTCTACTCGTTGCTTAGGTGATCCTAGAACCGAAACCTCTACACCAAAAAAGGTGTTTGTTTCTATAATCTTTTCGATATGATTAACGAAAGATTCGTCTAAAAAATCTTTTACATCAGATCCAAATAAAATGGATTGTGTAGATTTGGTTTGTATGTTTTGTTGAATAAAAAAGCTTGTATAACCTAAAGGATTCGATTCCATTTTCGGATAAACAACTTCTATATTTTGAATATCGTTATCGATAAGAATCTCGAGACTATTTTCGAGATCTTCTAATTTATCAAATGCTAGTTGACTGATTCCTAAAGTCATTTACGAATTTTTTAATATCTTCTAAGACTTGTTCTTTTGATTGAATGTAACCTGTGGAAGAATACTTTGTTTTAAAATTATATGAAGCTCTATTCATTTTAGTATCAACATGAGATCCATCTAAGCCGAACAGATCCAATATAGAAGAAGTTTCTATCGGTTCGGTGAATAGATTGTAGGTTCCTTTTGAATTGATTCGGTTGATATCAGTTACGAGATTTCTTAAATCATACCATTGAAATGCTGAATTGTAATTAATCTTTTCAATGTTATTATCGTTTAAAAGATCAAACAAAATGTTCTTTTTTATCCTTACACTAAATAATGCAGGTAATCGATAGATTTGTATATTATCACAATCTAATTCGTTTACCATCATTTCAAATATGTAACGGTTAGATCCGTAATTCAAAGTTTTTGTAATTGGACTTACATCTTCGTCGGATCCTTCTAAGCTATCAACATAAACGTCGATAGTCGATATCAAAACCACTTTGCTGTATTTTGTTGACTTGATTATTTCGAAAATGTTATGGATATTCTTCATATCCCCTTTAACATCTTGATTAACCTTCCATTTAGTTGCTGGTAAGCAGGACAAATATAGCTCAGCACCATCTACAACATATCTTTCAAATTCGTGAATGTTTTTGCTATTGAATGTTAGATCAAAATGAATATCATCCATTAGTGTTTGACCTACTAGACCAGTGTTTCCTATTAATACTTTCATCGTATAAATTCTACTTTTATATAAATTGATTCAACTAACATATAATCTCGAAGGTGTTGCATTAACAACCTTTCGGGATATGAACAATAATAGAAGTAAAGAGATTCAACATGAGTTTCATCATTCAATTGTTGGATCTTATAATCCTTTCCTTCTTTTTTAACGTAATTGTTTTTTCGTTTCTTCATCATTTTATGATTAATCTCAAAATTTTGTTTATTGAGTTCATCATAAGAATCATAAAGAGAACAATATTTTTTCATAGATTCAAAAGATCCATATGCCATAATATCACAAACTACGTTAGTATGTTCAAAAACATGCACATCTAAAAATCCATGATCGTAATACATTTTATCACAGGCCCAGCATGAAGTTCCGTGATCAGGATGTGGATGTTTACAATCTCGATTTGGGAAGAATAAGATTTTGTTATTAGCACAATCTATGATATTAGAAGGACTTATAGTCATATCAGCTAAATGCAAATCAAACCTTAACTTAACAACTAGGTCATATCGAGATTTTGTATTTTTCTTGTATTCTTCAAGGAGTTTAAAAGATCTGTTGATTGAATAAAGTTGAGATTTGATGAATTTTTCAGGAGACGAATAATTAAAATAATGAACATCTTTATCCTCACCTTTTATCGAATCAATATAGTCTTTATTATTTTCGATTTGATAAGCTCTAACATTAGGAAATTTTTCAATCTCAGCGACTACTCTATCATATTCACCTTGTATGTCAAGGTTCATTTCGTTTCCTTTGATTCCAACAGTATCCCATGTGTGAATAAAAATATCAATATCATATTGATTAGAGTATCTCAATATCCCTGCTAATACGTTATTGTATCTAATATGACCACTAAGAACGAATGCAATTCTCTTATCCGTATACTTTACTTGTCCACCTAATTTTTTGAATTCGTCACACTTCTGAATTTCTTCAGTAAACCGGTTAACGTCTTTTTGTCCATGAGTTTCATACTCTTTTTTAAGAGGTTCTCTTCCTAAATAGACTAAAAATATCTTCCTAAGCTCTTCTGCTCTCATCGCTTAATATCTTTTTTATTTCTTTTTCAATTATGTAGATCCCTTGAATCTTTCCAGTAAAACAACTGATCACATTTCCGTCTCGATTTATGATTGGATATCGATCGGCAGATCCATTATAGGTTTTAGATTTGATTGAAGTAAAGTAACCTTGATATTTGAACTTTTCGTTAAATTCAGGAAAGTAATTCAAAACCTTATTAACAATCTTGGTTTTCTTTTCTTCTACTAATTTATCATCTACTCGATTTTTATAAGCTAAAATAAAATCGAGAGATTCGTCAGTTATCATTGGTGTGAATTCTACGTCAGTTAACGTATACAAATTCTCGTGATATGGGTATATTGAGAAGAAGTTTCCGTCCACTAAAGTTAATGAATCAAATTCAGTATCTCCTATCTTTTCATATATAAGACTTAAAGAAACTTCATAAAATGAATTTTGTGAATCTCGATGTAGGAAATTGTTTGTACAATTAATTACAAAATCATACTGATCTCGAATATCCTCAACACTTTTAATATTAACCTTCTTTATACGAGAACCTAACAGCTCTTGAAAATAACTTTTCAGTCCTCGATAATTTATATGCTTCTCTTTTGTGTTGATAGATCCTTCAATATTTCTAAGAGACTTAAGATCTATTCGATTAAAGGGGATCTTTTCGTAGTTGTAAATTCCTGAATAGGTTTCAAAATCTAGAAGTGAAAGATGGGGTATGGAATAGATGTTTTTAGGAACATCATTAACAAAGTCACCATAATCACATAGAAACCTATCAAAGGTTTCTTTACATAGATTTCTAGTTCTTTGATTCCTTGCATAGTGGAATCCGAAATGTAAACGATTTTGATTGTAAAAAGAAGTAGAGCTAAACACTTCATCTTTTTCGTATATATCGATTTCACATTTATCTAATAAGGTTTTTGCAATATGGCAACCTACCCAACCGGCACCTATAATAGCAATCTTCATCAATTCGGCTTATTTTAGTTGTGAACTAACATCACCAAATTTATCTTGGTGTTTGTTACTCCAGCACGGAAACAATCTTCAACAAACATACCATCGCAATGTGGATGTTCTGGGTTATTGATTCCAATTTTCTTCGCTAGTTCAGTTTTCATTGCGAAGCAACCCCAATCAATTCTGCATTGATGAGGTAGAGTTACCAATATGTTATATTGGAAATGATTATGAATACAATCAAAATAGATGAAGTCTGTTCCTCTTTGATTAAGGATTTCAGCTACAGTATTTGGTGTATAATAATCTTGAATAGAAGTTTGAATAACATATTCAGTATCTACATGATTATTCAAAGCATCAATTCTATTATAATGACCCCAGAATTTAGTAGGTTCGGGGGTATTGACAAATTTAATTCTTTCGTCGTTGAATTTTTCAACAACTTCTTTTACGTATGGATTTTCTCCATCGTTGTATATGATACACTTCCATCTTGGATCAGTTTGTAACAACAAACAAGATATGAATTGATATGCATCAACTGTTTCTTTATATGCTGCCGCAACGAAAGTTATTATTCTCTCTTCCATTTTAGTCTTGTATTATTAAGAGGTCACCACCAATAGATTCCAAATAGAATCCAAATATCCTTTCTAAACTATGAGAATCTGAATCTCTTACATATCCACTTGGTAGGCTTTCATATATTTCTTTTATGTTTGCTTTACCGAATAATCTCTTTAGATATTCATGTGAAGTCATAAACATAGTTCCTGAAAAGAATCCACCATTCTTACCAAAAAGAACCGTATTACCAATAGGTCTTTCGGTAAGTTCAATTTGCAACTTAGATAAAGTCTTTTTTATTGTAGGGTAGTGATGGAAAATATTGATTCCATCTTTCTCAAAGTTCAAATAAGACCTTTGAGTTCCTATCATATTCATTGGAGATTTTTCTATGATTTCAGTTAATTCATTGTATATATCGACATTCTCTATGAGTGGTTGATAAGCTTTTTTACGCCAAACTTCACCAAATTCCTTTGGTTGTCCATGATGTAAAGATTTCTTAGTGTGGAATTTTGTTATTGTTAGATAATTCAAATCCTTGATTTTATCCAATATGAATAAGAAAGGTCCTACATCTAGACCTTTGTTAGGTAAAACAAAAACCTTATCGGTAAGCTTTTTTACCTCATCTAATTTAGAAGTATCTTCATCGGATAAAGTTACGTAAAGATCTACATCACAATTATCAATGATAGGCTTAAGTTTATTTTTAAATTCATCCCATAAATCGTTGTAGTAAAGATGAACTATAATTGCATGTTTCTTCATTAGCTGTATTGTTTATGATATTCTACAACCATATCGTAGAATTTCTCGAAGTAGTATTTAATTTGTGATCGGTCCATTTCAAACATTTGAACTTCACCGGTTTCACAACTGATCCAAATTTCTGTTGATTCTGGAAATATACCATGTTGTTCGTGAAGTGCTACTGAATAAGCTGCAGTTTGCATTTTATATCCATCAATCCATTCCTCTTTTTTAGGTCTTCGACTAGTTTTAAAGTCAATTACTTTAGGAATTCTGGGTTTACCCCAAATTGATAGGTCCATTCGACCTGCATACCCTCCACCTTTTAAAGACCAAAGTGGAATTTCTTGAAACATAACTTCAGATATACGATCGTAAAAATCTGAATTGTTATGGAATTGCATGAAAAGATCTTTACCACATTCAAGTTCTTCTTTTGTAAGAGTATTACATTCAGCCATTGCTAGTTTGAATGCTTCTTGTAAAGGTTTTTCTACTGGATTGATGAACTTACTTTCTAAATAATGCTCGTGAAGAGAGTGCATAAACGTACCCCTATTTGCAGCAAAAGTCGAAATTTCTTTCGCCTTCTGTTCACCTACTTTAGCAACCCAGGCATCTAAGCCTGATTTATCTTGCATTTTTCCTAGGATAGTTGTAACTGATGGAAGCTTAATATTTTTACCTTCATCTACAACGTAATATCTTCCTCCGTTACTACCGGTTACCGTTCTCAAAATAATGAAAGAATTAGAGTGATTAATGATTCACCTGCAAGTTTAAGAACTATTCGGTTAATTAAATAGAGTGATAGAGTAACCAATCCAACATTCCAAATCCATCTTAGTCCTTTTGACCACGAAAGAGATTCTGTTGAAGGAGTTAAAACAACTAAATAAGCCGGAGCATCTTCAATACGAGTTACTTCAGGATAAACCAAATCAGAAAGCTGTCTTTGTAAAAGAAGCATATCTAATTCTCTTAGCTGTTCAACCATCCAAGGCCATACTTGATCTTGTTTATCATAAGGCCAAAGTTCTTCTGGAACGTTAATTACGGTATACAATCTACCAATTCTATCTTGTCGAAGTTCATACTTCCAGGATTTAAGAGCATCGATTGTTTCTGGCTCTTTAAGTGCAGAACGAACCATCAACCATTGACGAATATCATCAATGATTTCTGAAGGCCATTTCCAAATATTATACCATCTCATAGGTTTAGATTTCAAAGTCGTCAATATCTTCATCACCAAGGGATTTTGCGAAGGTTGCTTCTTTCTGTTTAACAATAGCGTTTTGTGCGATGATACTCTTTTTAAGCTCTTCTCTCTTAGCCGAATCTTCTTTTGCTGTTTTGACAAATTCTGCTTGGAGTTGTTGGAGTTTAAGTTGGGCATCGTGATATTCTTGTGTTGCTTTCATCAATTTACGAGAAGCTTGTCCTGCAGCTTCTTCTAACTTTTTTGATTCAAATTGTTTATTGAATTCCTTAAAGTTTGGGATAGATTGATTTTTCATTATATGCTCGATTTTTATTTATATATTCATTTCTTAGACATGTACCACTTGATAGTATCTGATAGTCCTTTAAGCAATCCAGCACTTGTTCCATATTTTGGAGTCCATCCTAATTCTCTATTCAACTTATAAGGATCTATCGCATATCTTTGGTCATGACCTTTACGATCTTGAACGTAAGAGATTAGTTCTCTAGGATTGCCGCCGTAAAGATTTTGGTAGATATCACAGATCATATAAACTAGTTCTTCATTGCTTAATTCCATATTCCCACCAATACAGTAAGTTTCTCCAATTCTACCTAATGCATGGATGATTAATATAGCATCAACATGATCTTCAACATGTAACCAATCTCTAACATTAGAACCGTTACCATAAATTGGAATTGGTTTGTTATTCTTAATTGAATTAATTACAACCGGAATTAGCTTCTCGGGATATTGATTAGGTCCGTAATTATTTGAACAATTTGAAATTAGAATCGGAAGTCCGTATGTATGGTGGTATGCACGAACAAAATGATCTGAACTAGCTTTTGAAGCCGAATAAGGTGAACGTGGATCGTATGGAGTTTCTTCATTGAATGGTCTATCGTTCATCTCTAAAGAACCAAATACTTCATCTGTTGAGATGTGATAGAATTTAAAGTCAGGGTTTTTAGCAAAATATTTCAACCCAAGTTCTAACATATTTACCGTACCAATTACGTTAGTTTGTACAAATGTTAGTGGATCTTCAATAGATCGGTCAACATGAGATTCTGCTGCTAAATGAAATATTGCATCGATATTTTCATCAGCAAGATTATTCAATCTATCATTTTTTCTAATATCAATTAGATGAAAATCTTGTTCACCTTCGTTTAGATTTTTTAGGTTACCGGCATAAGTAAGAGAATCGATAACTAAAACTTCCCAATCCGTTTCTTTTTTGATTTTCTTTACTAGGTGGCTTCCAATAAATCCTGCACCACCGGTTACTATAACTTTCTTTGACATATTTAAGGCATATTTTTAATTTATATGCAATTAAACACAAAAAGGACTCAATCCTAAGATTGAGCCCCTTTAGTTATCAAATTAAAAACATGGCTTATTTTTCGTAGATCTCTTTGATAAGTTTTTTACCACGAGAGATTCGATTCTTTACGGTATGTAAAGGAATTTCGAGCTTTTGTGCGATTTCATCGTATTTGAGATCGTTAAAGAATTTTTCGAAAATGACATGTCGATATTCTTCGGGTAATTCACTGACGATTTTTCGAAGTCGAGCATTATTCGATTTTTCTTCGGCATCTTCTTCGGCTGCAATAAGAATATCTTTATATCCATCGATGGATTCGAATTCAATTTGAGAAACCCAATTCTTATTTTCGGAATTTTCGAAGAAAGACATAGGTGTAGTTCGAGCAGCTTTTTTGTATCGGATTTCCATGCAAGCAGCTGTGTATGCAATTCGATAGATCCAAGTTGAAATATGCCATTTTGGATCGTAAGTATCGATTTTGTTATAAACGGTAGTCATTACGGCCGAAACAACGTGATTCGTTAGGTCAGTATCTTTTAAGATTTGATATACGTAATTGTATAATCCTGGACGAATACGATGATAGAGTTCAGTAAAAACTTTTTCTGATCGAGTTTCGTAGAATTTTTGACCCATTTCTTTGAGTGAATCTTGTTTTGGAGTTCTTGCCATGTGTTTGATTTTTAAGTTTTATAATTAATTTGATATTACAAATATAATACATTTTCTACAAAAAGTACAATGCTTTTGAAAGAAGTTATTAACAATTAGATGATACGATTTTCGTAAGGTCTGTACCATTCCATCCAAGGTGCAGTTGTTGAATCTATTGATTTGAGTACTTTCCAATAGTGGAAGAATTTATCTTTAGATTTTTCTTTGTACTTATCGATAAGATCCTTTTGAGTTTCAATTCCTTCTTTTAGAGAATCCAAATGTGGACGGATACCATCCAAATAAGCAGAAACCTCTTTTGCTTTTTGAATTGCATCGTTATTAAGGAATCCCATCATAGCAGAATCAATAATCATTTGAGCTAGATCCTGAGACATTTTTATTTTTTGATTGACTTCAGGGATATGTTCATTGTATTGAGCTTTACTTTCTTCTAGATTTTTTACAAATCTATTGTAACGTTCTTGCAATTCAGGATCATTTAGATCTGATTCGAATTCTTTCCAAACCTTTTCTAAGTCGGTTAGTTCTTTTTTTACTTTTGCCATGATTAGATTAATTTAAGATCAAAACGATTTTTCATTTTTTCTAGAGTTTCGGTAGGAACATTGTGTGCATTTTTACCGTTATGACGATTCTCAACGATAATTGAGAATACCATATAGCCGTGTTCTTTAGCCAATTTATAATAGGCTTCCATTTCCCATTCTTGAGTGAATGTATTAGAAACCGAAATATCTCGAACCCCTTCGATCATACAATGCTTTACTTTGCTTTGACACCATTCATGTGCATCACGTAATTTGGTTGCATCAAAATTGTATTGACCATCTTTCATAAAGTATTGATCAGCTTCAAAATTGACGGTTTTAAGGTTTTGTCCAATTGTTGATTTTCCAGCACCTGGTAATCCTCGAAGTAAGTAAAGATTCATATGTTTTATTTGTTTTTAATTTATATAGCTAATATAATCATTTTTTCGCAAAGAAAAAAATTTTTCATCAAAAAGTTATTAACAATTTTCAAATTCTTTGATTTCGTGAGATTCGAAAGGTTGTTTTGGTTCAGATGATATAATTTCATGCCTTTTGCAAATTTCCAATATGTATTTAGAGTGTTCTAATCTTAAGTGAGTTGCATAACCAATCGTTAAGTGAAATGCAAAGAAAGGAATAGGATCCGCTCCACATACAACTCTGATATTTTCGGCATCTGTGCAATAGACACGTAACCACCAGTGTTCGCCATTTGATCTTGGTTCAGGATCAATGTAGAATGTTATTTCTTTACCATCAAACATTTTCTTTGCATCTTCAAAGAAAGGTGTTTCCCTTTCGGCATCATTAATAAAGGTAACGTGGGATCCTCTTAAAGGTTTGTTCAATTCTAAATTGAATCTCTTCTTTATGAACCAAGCGTAGTATTCACATAAGTCATCGTGAGTTCGAATCATCGCAACACGTTTCCAAGAAGCTTGTGATATGTGCTTCTTGGTTTTATCTTCAGGTTCGAATTCTATTATGCCTTTTGCTTTGATTATCATTATGCGAATAATTCTCTTAGTTGTTTAATTACTTTTTTGATTTGTGGGTTATTGTCAAAAACATTACAGTATGAACCCATCGGTTCGGATATTGTAAATAGAGTTTTGGTAAAGAAGCTGGTAACAAAGAATCTTGATTTGCAAGGTTCTAAGATTTGTTCATACTTTTCATCAGTGGTAAGTAAACCACAAATCCAAACATTTCCTTTTCGTTCTAAAAGAACATAAGGATGTTGAAATACTGGGTGCATATAAACGTCACCGACTTTATTGGTTGATGGTTTATGTGTACCCGAAGAACCTGGTAAACATTGAATCCACCCTAATAATTGATCAGGTGTGTAATTTCCTTTCTTCACCTTTTCTATCAATTGTTTCTTATCCATATTTGATTAATTTGATATACAAATATAATACAATTTCTTTAAATAAAAAAATAAAGTTTCAAAAAGTTATTAACATTTTTAGACAACAAAACCCAGGGTAGCGAATCCTGGGTTTCTATAGTCGAAACTATACCGGTCCTAAAAGTGGATATGTGACTTAGTCCATATCACCGGTTTCTTTAATCTCAATCATTTCTCTCAAAAACTCTAATTCGATAGGTGCATAATTCCAATTAGCTATATTGACATTGAATCGATACCCATTATCTACGTCGGTTTTAATATCTCCTCCATGTGCATGTATTATTCCAGCACTTTTACCGTGCCAATCTAAAAGAGGCCAATGTGAAAGGATAATTTTATGTTCAGTTAGAGTTGTTATAGAATTAAGGGAAACCTGATGTCTTCCTGCTCTAACTAAAGACATTTCAGGAATATGCGAATCATAAATTGCAGGGACAAATCTAATCAATCCATGTAAATGAATCATTGCACTTTCAGATGAAATAGGATCCCATCCAAAATTTCCTAAATGATAAACGATATCATTCTTACCAACTCGACTATTCCAATTATCGATAATTAGATTATCCATATCTTCAGAAGAATCAAATCCTCTTTCGACAGCAGTTAGCTGTCTCCCAAAAAACGTATCACTAGTTAGAAAGATCTTCATAATGATGTTTTATGCTGGGTTGATATTTGGAGTTTCAGCAATCCCTTTGAAAACATCTTCAATTTTCTTAATTAGTGGATTTCTCACGATATCCTCATCCGAGAATGACATACATCCAAATTCTTCAAGCTTAGAGAATTTGTCCATAATTAAAGAAAGTGAAGAGTTTCTTTTATTCTTAAGGTCGATTTGCGCTGAATCACCTAAGAATATCATTTTACAATTAGATCCTAAACGGGTCATAATAGTGTGCATATTGTCCTTTGTGATATTTTGACATTCGTCAATAAGAACAATACAATCATCGAAGTTAATTCCTCGAGTATAGGCGATTGGCATCACCTCAATAGATCCATTATCTCTTAGAGTTTTAGTAATGGTTCTTCCTACAATTTTTTCGAAGTTGTGTATAAATGAGTAAACAAATGGTTCCATTTTCTCTTCCATTGTCCCTTTCAAATAACCAATTTCCTCATCTTTTAGGGTAGTAACTGACTTTACAATATAGATCTTTTTATAACGTAGATCTGTTTTGAATAACTTAAGAGCTTGAGCACAAGCAACATAGGTTTTTCCTGTTCCTGCAGGACCCGAACAAATGATTACCTCTTTGTCCTCGATATAATCTGCAAAAATTTTCTGATTTTTGTTTTTAAATTTTAATTCAATCTTAGTGTTTTTTAAAGTGTGGTTGTGAGTTTGAGTACTGATAGATTCTAGGATTGCTAGTTCTTCTTCCTCTGTGTATCTTTTACCCTTTCTTCGCATGCAG
>Ga0075473_10001038_pt1 | contig 11581 bp, 16 predicted proteins | sample DEB19_08_DNA_FD_76340 | JGI IMG/M metagenome (GOLD analysis project Ga0075473, IMG submission 76340) | Aqueous microbial communities from the Delaware River and Bay under freshwater to marine salinity gradient to study organic matter... | ecosystem: Environmental > Aquatic > Marine > Coastal ... | reverse complement strand
GTACCCATATTTGAACTATAACTTAGCATCTTTAAACATTATGTTTTGGTTACATTCTAAACAGCAATCTTGCTTATTCAACTGAATACTGTCTAACACAGTAGATAATTCGCCTGAATAACCCATCACTATTCCGCTATCGTCAATAGTTCCGCCTTTATACTTTGCTTCATATTCTTGACGTAACATTTTTGCTTTTGTTTTATCTGTTGTAGTCCATCTATTCATTCGTGGTGAATAAATCACCTCTGTCATTAACTCAATTCCTAAACAATACAAAAGAGCCTGTGTGAATAATTCTTTATTATTACACACCAATTTATCGTATGTGCATTTAACACCAAAAATTCCACTCAGTCCGTAGGTATTAAAGGTGTTATCATTCACTATGGTAGTTGGTGCTGCAACAGTAGAATAAGCACCTCTTATCAATCCGCCACAATTACAAAACCAATCATAAGCCTGAAACTCTGTTATGTCTAACTCTACTGAATTTACCGCAGTAGCGTCATACGCAAAGAATAATCTATTGCCTGTCATGGTTTGGTTTACATTCCACTCATTCCACCCCGCAACACCTGTTAATGCCTTAGTGTAAAGCGTAGTTCCTAAATCTAAGTCGTAAATCTTAATGTTTAAATTAGTCGGTGCAGGTAAATATAACATCAATCTTTGCACATAAACAGATTGCATATTTGAGTTCATATACCAGTTTTCTTCAGGAAACAATAATTCCAAAGTAAAACCCCTCATTTGTGTGGCAGAAGCGGTAGTAGAACCTGTATTTATATCCTTGCCAACTTCAACAGATTGTGTTACCATTTTCAAACGGTACTTTTTTGAAAGCCCGGCAATAACATCTGTCTGAAATCTGTTTAAAGCCCGTGTCTGAACCTCGTCCCAAACACCCGAAAAGTTAACTTGCTCTTCATTGGCTATCTCGTCAATTATTCGCAAATCAACACCGGCAAGGTCATTAATATAAACCCCGCTATCTGGTGCTGTTGCTGAACAACCTCTTACTCCTATCCAATCTTCTAAACAAGTAAACATATCTTAGTTTATTAAAAAAGCCCTACCCACGTTTGTAGATAGGGCTTTTCTGTTAATCAATCAATTACTAAACGTTTGTGATAGTGTAACGAAGCGAACCTCTGTTACCATTCAATACGTCTGTTGCACGGTATGCGCCTGTTGGAATAGTCCAAAGTCCGCATTGTTTGCTTATGATAATATTCCATCCTTTATCCAAAGTTGAAGTAGTACCGTAGTAAGCGTCTGTGAATGTTTCAGCGCAATCGTTATATTTCAACTGAACGTCAAACTCAACTGGTTTATTCTGCCCGCTTACAGGAAGCAACATCGTAAAGAAAGTTGAAGCTCCCGGCTTAACACCTGCTTTAAATCCTTTGTATGCCATGTATTCTACCAACTGAACGCTATCAGGTTGATAAGAGATAACTTGGTTAGTACCTAAGATTGAAGGAGCTGCTAAGTCATGATAAAAATCTACCGAAGCTGCTGCAACACGGGTATCAATACCATTTGAAGCAAATCCTGTTTTAAATGCTTGGTTAAGCACGTAGTTGTAAAACAACCCAGAACCTACAATTTGAGGTCTTCCGATACCACCGTTATTACGGAAGTCTGCAAGCATTTGAGTTTCCCCGTCTGCAAGCGGATTAGTAGTGGTTGATAAATTCAGATTGATAGTTGATGCTGCGTTTGATCCTGTTCTACGGTTAACACCGATTTGAGCAACTGCCAACGTTAACAAGTCATCATTTACCCCTTGCATGATTGCGTTTGTTGCAACCAAAACACGTTCGTAAAGACCCATCAAAATAGAGGTTGATGGAGTTCCGATATTAACAATGTTTGAGGCTTCCTCCTGATATTGTGCAACTTCTTCATCTGTTAAGTGAATAGCTACCTGACGGGTTACGTTAATATCAACATCACTTTCTGAATATGGAATAACGTTTGTGTTATCGCATGAAAGAGATGTGTCGGTAAAGTCTTTTGTTAGACGTTGCATCTTTTTAACGCGAACACTTCTTTTGTGTCCTGCTTTTGATGCGTTAAGTGTTACTTCTGCTTTTCCGCTTTGAGATTGTAACAGGTTAAGAAACCCGAAAGGCTCAAGTTTTGTTTGTGGTGTGTTTTCTTTTGCAATTGCAGAAATTGATGCAAGAAAATAAGGGGCGAACCCTTGACCTAATGATAGTGCCATTTTATTTAATTATTATGCTGTTTCAAATTGTTTTAATGTTTGTGCCAAGTGCGCATCAAATACGCTTGTTCCACTCCCTTGAGCAGGAGGAGTAAATTGACCTTGTGCTGTTTGCGGTGTTCTACCCTGTGTTTGTGGCGCATTCACTTTAATCAGTTTGTTTTCTGAAACAATCTTATCAGCTAATGCCTTAATAGTAATTTCTTTGTTGTTATCAAATACTTTAGTACCTTCACTTGTTACAAGCCCGATGTTATCATTTTCTAAACGGGTCTGCCAGTTGTTATTAGTAAGGTGTTTATTTAAAAGTAGTTTTGCAAGTTCAACCTGCACTTCTTTAGGCTGTTCGCCTGCATATTCATAACCAAGTAGAATTTCGTTTAAAATCCTTTGTTGGTATTTATTATCGTATGTCTTTGCAAGTTCCGCCTTTTCCGTTGCGTGTTGTTCTTTAATTTTAGCAATCTGAGAATTTAGCTCAACTACTTGCTTTTCGTATTGTGCAGCTTTCCCGGTAGCACCGTCTTCATTTGCCTTTGCAGCTTTTGACTTTAACTCAGCTACTTTTTTAAGTGCTGATGTTACTTTATTATAGGTTGATTTTTCGCCTTTAATATCAGCGTAACTATCTTCTTCTAATCCAAGTTCAGCAAGTGTAGCAAATACCTGTTTATCTAACGGGTCTAAATTGTTTGCTCTGAAATATTTAATCAAGTCAGGATTAGCCTTTGCGCTTTCAAGTGTCAAATGTGCCGACTGAATACCTTGAGCAATAGTGTCAGGTATTGAAATAGATGAAAGTTTAGCGTCGGACAAAAGGTTTTTTAAATCCCCGTTATCGGTTGCTATTCCTGCATTTGTTGCTAATGTGTTTAGAAATTCTGCTGCGTTCATTATTGTTTTGGTTTTCGACCGCGTTTAGCGTGTCCGTTTGTAGTGGCAGGATTTTCCTGCCCTGTATTTTGAACCGTTGATTTTAATCCAGCGGCTTCTCTTTGTGCTTTTTCTCTTGCTTCAATTTCGGCTAACTGTCTTTTTGCAAGTTCATTCACGTAGTTACTTGCCTCATCGAACAAATATTCTACTTTTGATATTTTATCGGATAAAAGCCTTTCCATTGATGAAAGTGCTTCCTCTGGAATTTCTGTTGAAGTGTTATCGGTGAAATGGACTTTTACCTGCATAAAATATTTTTCACAAAATTAGATAGTAATATTTGTGGAATTACAAAACAAGTTGTAACTTTGCTACAACTATTGCAACTTCATTATGAGTAAATATAAACGCAGTCGGGAAGGCTGTTCAACGGCTACAATAACAATGTGTGGAATAGCCCTTACAATCTTTACAGAATTAAAAGCAAAACATAAAATTGCAACGGGGCGAATGCTAACTAATCAGCAAGCATTCAACTATATTATGAATGACTATAATAATCTGAGAAACAAATGAACTTATTTAAAAGAAACCGCTACTTTGTAATTACCTTTCAATGGGAAATGAATAAAGCGTCTGGATATGGTGAGCTTTCGCACGTATCAAAAGACTATCCTTCGCGTGAGTTTATTCAGTTGCAGGTGTTAGAGCAGCGTAAAACGCTAAACAAATGTATTATTACAAACGTGCGCGAACTAAGTAAAAAAGACTTTACTTCTTACTGCGGAAAAGGTAGTAATAAAGAACAACATTAACAGTTGCTTCTGTCTGAATTAAATTAGACTTACTCACCTGCATAGCCCAATCCGTATCTTCGCTGAAATTCTTTTCGGGAAACTTAAATAGTATAGCAATATCTCTTTTTATTGCGTTCAAATGGTTTGGCGGACGGTAGTAAATTCTATTCTGCTCAAAGTATGTTTTAAATCTTGCTGAGTGAATAAACGTCTTAGCCCTTGCACCATCAATAGTCATTTGACCTACTAAGCCAACGCAATCAGTATCTTGCTCGCAGCCTTTTAAAATAGTCTTTAAATAAAAAGGCGAAACCATATCATCATCGTCAATAAAACAAACGTATTTACCTTTTGAATTTTCTATTAAGTCATTACGCTTTTGTCCGATAGTCTTTTCTCCATTATCAATATCGGTTATTATTTCGACTTGCTGATGAAATCCGTATTTATTAATCTGACTTTCTAATTCAGATAATAGTCTGTTTAAAAAATGACTGCGTGAATTTAGAGAACAGATTAGAACGCTTAATATCATTTACCATAAATTAAATTCTCTCCGTTACTATAAATGTGTCTGAATTGCTGCCTGTGGAATAGCCCGTGATATTTTTCTTTTTCTTTTCCATTATATTCAACACATACCAAACGACATCCTACTTCATTTAAAGATATTTGTGAAAGCACCTGAAAGTCCATTTCCTCAACGTCTATATTAATAAAGTCGAATTTTTTATAAATGGTTTCTTGTAAAAGAGTATTAAAAGTAATTATCCGGCTTGTAACGTTTTTATATTTTGTACCGTAACCTTTCGCCCACTTTTCAGCATGACTTGCAACAGTAGTTCCTATTGCATCACCACCGCTATCAAAGAATGATATTTCACCATCATAAGTTCCTACACAGGTCTGAATTATTTGAATTTCTTTATCCTGTTCAAAGTATTTTTTAAGTACGTTGTAATTCATTTCAGCAGGCTCTATTAAAACTCCTTTCCAGCCCTTGCCATATAACGCTCTGGTATTACTGAATACTTCAGGGTCATAAGCTCCAATGTCTAAGTAAGTGCCACGTTCCTGATCTTTAAAGTAGTTTAAAATAATTTCTTCTTCGTTGTTTTGTGAGTATTTCATATTATTAAGTCTTTGTTTTTCTGAAAGTAAATTACTGTTTTTGTGTTTTGGACTATCTTAAATTTGAAGTTGCCGAAGTATTCGTGAACTGCTTTAAAACAACCCGTTAATCCGTAATCGTCAATAATCACCCAGCCCCCATCAACTACTTTGGGATAAAGATATTCTAAACACACCTTTGTAGAATTATATAAGTCCCCGTCTAATCTAAGCAAAGATATTTTTTCAATCTTATTTAATGTTAATGTTTCTTCAAACCACCCTTGCACATATTCAAAGTTTTCATCATTTACATTCCATTCAGCAAAGTGTTGTTTAACTTGCTCAATACTTACAGCTGTTATTCCTGAAGTCGTAAGTAAGTACCCGTTTACATCGTGTGAAATTACTCCAATACCCGGCTGAGTAGTGTCATATTTGCTTGCTAATGGAATACCCTCAAAGCTATCAAATAGCCATATCTTTTTTGACGAACACGCTCTATACATTGCCGCTACCTGACTACCGGCTGCAACACCACATTCTACAAAGTCCCCGTCTAAATCACAACATAATTGAGCAAGGTCGAAACTGTTTTGTAGTGTTTCGTAATTTGAATACGCTCTTTGTGCTAAGTCTTTAAGCAAGTCCTTGAAGTTTTATAGTTACCGTTTCGTTATTTACAGGCGTGTCAGGCGCACCGTATTGTAAGTAGTTTTGACCATACTGTAACTTCATTCCTAATCGGTGTGCAATTATACTTCCTGCCTGCATATCGTGTCTATGATTACTCCAATCCCCTTTAAACACTCCTGCATTTGCAGCATCTAACCACTGATTTAAAAACTTTATTCCAATTTCAGATTTTAAGTTAAGACCAAAACACCCTGCTGTAAACATAGGAATAGTCATTGCTTCTTCGCGTGTCAATCCAAAGTATTGAAGCGAATTATCATTTGCCCATGTTCCAGTCCAATGCCCTGCTTCGTGCATGAAATATCCGTCCGCTTCAACTATGTCTAAAATAGGCTGAATGTCTTTAATTAAATAACATGAAGCATCCATCCAAAAAACCACATCGTAATCTTTACTCATTGCCTGTAAAAAAGCATACGGTTTAAACGCATAAGGATTTACAGAATGTTTAGGGCAGCCGTTAATCTGAAACTCATTCTGCCAGCTCATTACGGGTATCTTTGGGCTATATCTTTGAACGGATTGTTTCAGTCGTTCCTGACCTTTTAAATAGCGTCCTGTTGATAGATTTATAATTACTGCGTTCATACTGCCCTTGTTAAATTACTGTCAAATCTGTAAAAGTGCAACACCTTATTAATATGTGTTTCAGTTAAAGCGTTTTTAGCACAACATTCAGAAAAGAAACTATCCTCACCATAGTTTATGTTAGGGAAAAAACATCCTGCGCAAATACTCCTTTTCCATGCGCAAACGTGAAAAGGTTTTCTTTTAATATCTGCCCAAAAACCGTCTATCTTGTGCGCTTCTTCATTCTCATTCTTTAATCTAAATTCTACCTGAAAAGGCTCATCATTTATAAACGACATTTGCCTGAACGTAATCACATCTTTTCCTTCATCAGTTGCTTTTAAAATCTCTGAAACATAAAGCGGTGAAATATCGTCATCGTCATCTACAAAAGCAAAATATTTACCTTGTGCCAATTCAAATAAGTGCTGTCTTTTTTCCCCGATAGTCATATTCATATTATCAATCAAACAAAGTATTTCTACTTCCTTTCGGTCTAATATCTGACTTTCTAACTTAGCAACTAAATCGGCTGTTTTATTGAGCCTTTCTGGTATTGATGGAATAAGTATGCTTAATTTCATTTAAAATCGTTTCTTTTTCGTTGTTCGTAAATGCGTTTATCTACGTTATAAAAACTTTCGTTGCGTGTCATTAATTGGTCGTATTGTTCGCCTTTCCATACCGGGTGTTCGTGTTTGAAAAGTATTAAATCAGATTTATATTCTTTTCCTAACATTCTGCTAACTTGCATAAATTCGTCATCACAAAAAAGAGAATTATAAGAGGGGTGGTAAATGTAGTTAAATCGGTTGTAGTAAGTGCGACCCATTATACACATCGTATTAAGTTGAGTATATCCGTCTGGGTAATATAATACCCCATCTAAATCAGCGAAATTTCGCTGCATATCTTTTCGTATTTGTTCGTCCCATCCTTGCACCTGACAAATCATATCGTCTGAAGCTAATACTAAAACATCCCAATCTTTAACTAAATGAATATCTCTGTTACACGCTTCAATCTTGTTTCGGCTTATTCCCTGAATTACTATTACATTCTTATGTAATGCACGGGCTTTTTCAATGACTTCTTTTGTCATTGTTGGGTCGTTCAAATCAATAGAAATAAGGTAAATAATATCTTCATTATTATTTGCTTTACTAACGTAATCCGATAGTACACTTATAAACTTTGCAGGGCGCGAACGGGTAGGAAATTTAACAAGTATTTTCATCCGCCTGTTGCTAAAATAATATTTCTGTCATGCGATAATTCAAACTCATAATGCCATGTTTCGTGTGTTTCAAAAACAACTCTATACATTAATGACTTTTCTAATATCTGAATTGAGGTTACTATTCTTTTCTTTTGGTCTGGGTCTGTTACCAAATAAGCGAAATCACCGATTGAAAACCTGTTATCTATTTTCACAGATTGCAAATATAAAAACTATTTTTCAAACTTTGCACGTAATTCTTTTGGAACTCGCTCTTTTGATACGGCAGGCATTAAGTGCCTGCAATTATAACCACCGCGCAATGTTTGTAAATTATTCTCATTCGTTCCTTCAATCATTCCTTGCGGTAGTCCTGTCTTTTGATATATTTCGCATTGTTTGCCGTCTATTTCGCCTTTAACAATGGTGCTTAATTCGGACTTATGAATAAAATGCTTTTTAACCATTCTATCACAGAAACATCGACTATCTCTAACAAGTCCGCCTACATATTCAAACCATTCTAACCCTAAATCGTCTGTTACAATCTGTTGATACGTTGCTGAATATTGATGTAATGTATCTGTTACTACTTGTTTACTCCAACGGGCTAAACGTCCGTCCGTTTCGGGTGAACTAACTATAAAGTCACGCAATGATTTATTAAGATCATAAAAAGAAGATGAACCGTAAATATCATTCTTAATAATATCCAACATTCCGTCAACCACGTTTGTATTTATTCCGCTACCTTTAAGGCTTTCGGAAAGCTCTAACATAGTAACAGCCTTTACTTCCTTTAATACTTCTGGAGCTGTGAAATCTTCGACCATCTTCGAAAAGTAGTTTTCATTAGCATCGGTAATAACTACTAAATTCTTTTCTAAATTCTCAAAAGCTAAATTGTATTTTCCCGTGTTGAGTATCTTTTGGATTTCTTTTCTAAGGTCTTTTAATAGCCTTAAATTTTTAACAGTAGGTCGTATCTTTCCGCCCTTTGTATCTAACTTGCCGATTAGTATTTCTACCTTATTAGCTATGTCCTTTTCAATAAATGGGAGTGCTTGCTCAAATTCATCTATTGAGCCGTCAACTGCTTTTATTAGCTTTTCTAAGTCTGTCATTTATGGATTTCCGTAAACCTTATTCCCACTTTCACTTAAATAATAATAACCACCTTTTTCTCCTTTTAACCATTCTTTTTGGCTGTTGGCTGTTGGCTGTTGGCTGTTGGCTGTTGTTGATTTCGTTTCAAATGTAGGGTTTCCATTATTATCTCTTACTACTACTTTGCCTTCTGCTTTTGGCATCTTTTCAGGAACGTATGAGTATAGTATTTCAATTTGTTTATCTGTGTCTAAATCTAAGAAATTAGCGTTTTCACGCACCGCTTTATCAATAAACGGAATAATATAAACCGATAATATTACATCTTCTTTTTTAGCCGTTCCACTTAGCATTAGGTTTTCTTTTTCTTCATTACTCATTCCTGCAAATGGGTCTAACTCTTTAGCTGCAACAAAACGTTTTCTTAAATCGGGTCTACCTGCAAATTTCTTATTTATGTACTCAATCTCCAATGCGTTGATTACATTTAAATCGGCATCACTATCAACCAATGATTTTATTTCCGCTGTCATTCCCGCCAACGTTTCAATATCAAAGTTTAACGGAATAGAAATATCGGGGGTCATTTCTTCCTGTTGCTCGTAAGATAAACGTGGATAACGCTCCATTGCTATCATTTCGTTAATCTCACTAATATTGTGAGCCGCTGAACGTGCAATTTCAGAAAGGAAGTTATTTATTTCATCCCTGTCAATAGACTTAGCCTCACCTGAAATATTTAGCGGTGTTTGGTCTAAGAAGTTCAGATTAATAGCAGACAAAGCATCGTATTTATGAGCCTTAATCCTCTCATCTTGCAGCTTTATTATAGTAGTGTCTTTTTCAATATATCCAGCCGGTGGTGTTGGTATTGCCTGCTGCCCTGCATCTTGCGGCTTTACTGAAATATCTTCATATGGACTATGTTTTATTCGTCCGTTTCCTTTGCACTCTCCACAAATTACATTCTTGCCTAATTTACGCACTTGCCCTGTTCCTGCACACGCTCCGCATTCCTGCCCTGAGAAATACCACATAGTCGGATAAAGATGTAACACAACAGCCGCATCTAAGTCTGAACTTTCACGGGCTGCTTGGTCTAAACTTGGTAACATCGGTGAAACATAACTATCGTAAATCGGTGTTATTCCATGCTGTTCACGATATTTGCCGCCTATTCTCCAACACGCTAAATCGTCCGTTGGTAGTGGTGCAAATATCTCAGGCTCATCGTAAGTTTTATCTTGTTTTACAAATATCTTAGTCAAAGAACCTTTCTGAATTAACCAATAGACATGACCTTCTTTTTCTTTTCCTTCTTTGTCGAAATATTTAAACTTTTCGTTTGAATGAATAAAGGCGTGTTCATCGTAAACGTAATCTAATACTGCCTCAGAAGGAATAAATATTGCAATCGGTTTTTTATATTCGTTTTCCGGGTATTTGTCTAATTCTTCTTTGTTGAGATAATACTCATAAGGCATTACAAAAATAAGTCCGTTAGGGTCTTTTAATTGACATTCTAATCCTGTATTGAAATACCAGTTTTCAACTGACCCATAAACAGGATAATCTTCTGTAACGTAACTCTCAAATGAATATTCATCAGGCACTATTGATGTCTTTTTGGTATCAGCAAAGTTTATTTTCCAGCCTAATGAACGCGGTATTTTCTTCATGGTAGCAACTACCTTTGAGCAAACCTGCTTAGTTATCGGGGTATATTGCTTCTTACGATGTTCCCAAATATTTATTCCTTCGCTTGGTCTGCGTTCCTCAATCAGTATCTTAAAATACTTATTCTCTTTTTCATAAGGATAAATAATATTCTTAACTCCGTCAAAGTGGAATTTAAGGTGTGAAGAAATATCGACCGTGTTATCATAAAAGAAATGCTTTTGGTCATTCTTAATGTAGTAGTCGAAATAGTTTTTATCAAAAATCATTGCTATAAATTTGCACGTTCTTTTACAAAGGTTCTTTTATCTCTAAAAGGTGACACGGGTAAACCAAATTGACCTGCATAAAATTGAGCCAGTTGATTATATACGTCTTTCATTCTGTTGTTCGCTGCTATATGTCCGCCTGCTGAATATCCTATGTAGTTTTCAGTTCTTTGTGAACCGTATAGTTGAATAGTATTGTAGCTTTTCTTTTCAGCACTTTCCCAATAGATAGGTCTGTAACCTTTTTCGTGTGGGGCTAAACCATTTAAAAGCATTGCTATACTCAAAGGCAACTCATCGGGAATACCACCGCCAAAACGCTTATAATTGACTTTCATATTATCGTAAATCTTTAAAGCGTCATTAAATAGTTTTTTATTCTCTTTGGTCTTTTTAAAGTAGATGAACTCAGAAGAAATATAATAGAAAGTTCCACCTGTAACCGAATATTCTTTTTTTATTTCCTGCAAATTAGCCCACATATCCGGCTGAGTGTCTGTTGAAACATCGTAGTCACTTCTATTTTGAATAGTGAAATTTACATCTTGCAACTCATTAAATATGTCATTTACATTACGTCCTTTCGGAAACATAATCACATCAGCATCTATAAACAAAGTTTCGTCAAAAGGAGTGAGTGAGTAAGCGTATAATTTCGCTTTATAAGGTTGATATACTCCGTTTGAATAAAAGCATTCGTTTGGTATTATGTGAAGTTCGCTGAATAACTTATAATGTACATCTCTAAAATGTCCTATTGCGGTGTTATCGTGTAATAAGGCAATCTTAATATCAGGGCAACTGAATTTTATTGACGCTGCTAAATTAGCCGCATACATACCATAATACGGGTGTCCGTATGCCATTATCAATATGCCTTTTGTTTTACTCATTACAATTCAATTATTCTGTAAAGAACATAAACTTTAATATCTGAATTTCCTGCTGTTGGGTTACCTGTTTTAACTTTTACTTGTAAAGCCTTATTTTCAATTATTTGAGTGTCAGAAATACCTATTACTGGTAT
>Ga0075473_10001031_pt1 | contig 11632 bp, 12 predicted proteins | sample DEB19_08_DNA_FD_76340 | JGI IMG/M metagenome (GOLD analysis project Ga0075473, IMG submission 76340) | Aqueous microbial communities from the Delaware River and Bay under freshwater to marine salinity gradient to study organic matter... | ecosystem: Environmental > Aquatic > Marine > Coastal ... | reverse complement strand
ATTAACCCAATTGAACCAAGCGGGTGCGCTTGGTATAGGTGCAAATTACCATCGGATGAATTAAAGAAACATGGCTGGACATCCACTGTTGGGTTTCCCGGATTTAATGAAACTAATGGTTTTGGTTTAATGCTCTCCAATGGAGATGCAATACACGGCTGGGATATTATCGTATTTAAATTGCTAATGCATAGAGAGGTTTTGGAAGGCATACCTAAAGCTCAAGCATTAGGCCAAAAAATTGTCGTAGACATTGACGACGCTCACGATGAATTAGATAAAGCTAATAAAGCATATTATTTAACAAGCAAAGAATTTCATCCTGATTATAACCGAGAAATTTATGCTCAAATAATTATGGCAGCCGATGCCGTCATAACTTCAACTCCATACTTATTTAATTATTATGCAAGTAAAAGAAATAACGTGTATATGGTCCTAAATGGTATTGACTTACCAAGATGGAAAAGAAATAAATTCAAAAAGAATAAACATCTAAATATTGGATGGGTTGGAGCAACAAATTATAGGTCAAGAGATTTGCAAGAATTATCTGGGTTTATTGGCCAATATATAAAAGAGCGTAAATTATGGTTTACGCATTCCGGACATCAAGAAGATGCAATTGCTGCCAATCTTCAACTTGGAATTCCTCATGAATATGTTGCGCAACCGAAGCCCTTAGTACCCATATCTAAATATCCATCTCTTTTTAGGAATATAGATATAGGTATAGCCCCTTTGAGAGATATCCCTTTTAATCATGCAAAATCATATATTAAAGGACTGGAGTATGCGGCTGCTGGAATACCTTTTGTTGCGACCAATATTGCCGAATATGCCACATTAGCAGCAAGTGGCATTGGAAGAGTAGCTAGCACGGCAGATGAATGGATTTACCATTTAGATGAGTTATTAAATACTTCTAATAGAAAAGATGAAATAGAAGTAAATTATGAAAATTTACAAAATTTTACAATAGAAAAAAGAGGCTACGATTGGGACGCAACCCTTAGACATATGTTGGAGAAAATATGATTACAGTTGGAACGACAGTACATGCATTTGTGATGGACAATGAGGACCATTGGGCTTCGTGGATGAAGAATGCAGAAAAAGTAAAAGAAAATTATCAACGTTTTGGCAACTGGGTCAACGTTCAATATTTTGCGGCGATTCAAGTAGATGCTAGGGGTTTGGAGCCATTTAAACCCTTCATAAGTAGACTAGAAGAAATTGGTGGTACCTTCTGGACATACTCGCTTGATGACGGACGTACTGAGGTAAATACTAAAAATAGAATTCGCCATATTACAGTAGGGCAAAATTTAGTTAATGATTTTGCAATGTCAAACCCTGCATGTACACATATGTTATTTCTTGCTGCAGACACAATGCCGCCAGACGACATTTTGCCTAAAATGTTAGAAATGAACCATCCCCTGTGCGCTCCATATATCACTACATACGGACTGCGTGGGCCCATGGTTGATAAATACCCATTCCCAGTAATGAACGCCATGGCATCTGCGGCTGCAATATTTATTGCAAGAGAAGTATTCTCCGGTATTCGATGGAGATGGGATATGGATAAAAACATGTCAGATGACCCATGCTTTCATCATGATGCACTTCATTATTTAAAAATCCCAACATATGTACGCGAAGATTGTCTTGCAAAACATTTTCCTGAAGCTGTTGGGGCCATTGAGACTCGTGGTCATGATATGACGGTTTATAGATGATTAAGCAATTGCGCGAATTTCATACTGAAGAATTATTGGCTCAAATTTATGCAAAACCACACGACCACCGTATTTATGGTCGAGGACATCATGTGCGTGTTGAGGTGACAAAAAATATTGTTAAAGATGCTATTGCGATAATGGACGCCAAAAGTATTGCGGACTTAAGTTGTGGCAATGGAGACATAGTTAAAACAATGGGTATGCAGAATGTTTTTCTTGGAGACTACGCACCAACATATCCATTGGTTGGACCAATCGATAAAACAATCGCCAGTATCCCAACGGTTGATGTTTATGTATGTTCAGAATCTCTTGAGCATGTAGAAGACCCGTTACAAACTTTGAAACTTATACGAGACAAATCTAAATACTTAGTTCTTTCTACACCAATAGAGAACTGGGAAGACAACAACACAGAACATTACTGGTCTTGGGATAGACATGGTGTTGAAGACTTGTTTAGCCAGTCAGGGTGGATACCAAATATTTTTCTATATTTAGACACAACAGTATTTGGCGAGCCATATAAATATGGGATTTGGGGATGCAAATGAAAATTTTAATTACTGGTGATGCCGGGTTTGTTGGTAGTTATTTTAAGAAAGCATTAGATGGTCATGAAATTGTCGGTATCGATATTAAGAATGAAACATCTAAGTGGCAAGACGCTAGATATTTTTTTGCAAATGACAACACATATTTTGATTTAGTAGTTCATCTCGCTGCAATAGTTGGGGGAAGGGCAACAATAGAAGGTGAGCCATTATCTGTCGCAGTAGACCTCGCAATTGATTCGGAATTATTTCAGTGGGCGCTAAGAACAAAACCAGGAAGAATTATTTATTATTCTTCTTCGGCTGCTTATCCAATTAGGTTGCAAGATTATGGTTCTACTCATCATCTAACCGAATCAGATATTGACTTAAAAAACATTCAATCCCCCGACTATACATACGGTTGGGCAAAACTCACCGGAGAAATGCTTGCAAGTTACGCAGAAAAAGAAGGATTAAAAGTTCATATATTTCGTCCGTTTTCTGGATATGGCGAAGACCAGTCTCTTGATTATCCTTTTCCATCATTCATTAAACGTGGTATTGAAAAAGCAAACCCATTTAAAATTTGGGGTTCAGGAAATCAGGTTAGAGACTTCATGCACATGGAAGATGTTGTTGCGGCAACACTAGAAGCTGTACGACAAGACATACAGGGTCCAGTGAATTTAGGACTTGGGCGAGCTACTTCATTTAACGATTTAGCAACTTTGGTAACAACTGAATGTGGTTATTCTCCTGAGTTTGAAAGAATAATTGGAGCACCAGAAGGAGTTCAATACCGCGTATGCGACCCTACAAAAATGTTGTCTTTTTATACACCCAAAATAACTCTTGAAGAAGGCATCAAAAGAGCAATATTGTATTTTAGAAATTAAATTGTTGATTTTTAATTAACCTCTCTTTTATCTCCCAAAAATGCTAGAATTGGAGGTATTTTTTTGGAGGTTGGATGTTCCGGCGGCGCTATCGTATAAACAAATCAGCGGCCATAATGGCTATCCCGTCGGTATTTTTCTTATTTTTAAGTTTTTTTGGTTTTTCTGCGTCAGTTCAGGCAACAGGTGAAACCCCAATTCCAGATGCTGGGTTTGAAGACAATTCTTTTACTGGATGGAACAAAGGCTCCCAAACCGGAACTCTCGGCAATTCGATAACCCAAAGCGGTACTGGCGTAACCATATTTAGTGGGTCAAGAACTTTTACTCACTCTTCTCATCCCGCTGTTGGAAGTGACCCATCATCCATTTATTACGCCCCAGCAGTAAGTGCTGGCAGTTGGACATTTGCCCCAAATAATGCGACCTATGCCGTAGCGCTCCAACCCAAAAACAATCAGCAAACTTTTACGCAAGCAATGACTGCTTTGGGTCTTTCTGGCGCTAATGAAACAGCAATTAGAAACAGGTTGACAGCAGACCGAAATGCTTCTGGTATGGGTAATGCGAACCCAACAGATGCTGCGTGGATTACGAGAGAAGTTGAACTAACTGCCGATGTTACATACACGATGTCTTGGAATTACATCGGAACAGATTATGTTCCATTCAACGATGGCTCGGTAACTTCTTTGGTGTCGGTCAATACGCCAAGCACTCCGACAATAACCGTCAACAATTCAGTTCAAGAATATGCGCTTCTTGGCTTTACCAACCCAGGCACTGGTGACTATTCAACCAATTCCTATGGGGCTACTGGTTGGCAAAAATCTACTTACGAAGTAAGCGTCACAGGTACTTATAAATTAGGTTTCACTGTTTTCAACCTCGGAGATACTGGCTTGTCTCCAGTGCTATTGGTTGACAATGCCGCCGGAACAGCAGAACGATGCGCTCCTGCAGGCAGTAATTGCACAACTTTTGGTGGCGTTGCATCAAACAGTCCGACTGCCCCAACTGTTGCTCCTACTACTACTGCTGCTCCAACTACGACTACAACTCTTGCACCCGCTACATCGCTGGTTGTTACAAATCTTCTTGACGATGGTTCTTCTGGTTCTTTGCGTTGGGCGATTACTCAAGCAAATGCAAATTCTGGTGGGATATACGACTCAATAACTTTTACATCCGATGGGACAATTACCCTAGCCAGTGCCCTGCCTCAGATTACGCAAAGCGTCACAATAACCGGAAATGGCAGAACTCAAACAGTTATTGATGGAAACAATTTGTATCGTCCATTCAATATTGCATCTGGAATAACTTTGACAATTTCAAACATGACATTGAAACAAGGTCAAGCAACCAATGGCGGTTTGATTTATAACGGCTCAGGAACTGTCAGCGCAACCAATGTTCGCTTTACTGGAATGAGTGGCGGTTCTGCTGTTTTCAACAACAATAACAACAGCACTGCAACTTATACGAATTCAACATTTGATTATCTTAATATCGGTATTGCTGGAGATTATGGTTCAACACCACAACTTGCTACAGGAATAACTACTTGGGCAAATGAACCTGACTCCGTTTTCACTAACAAGACCTATGTTAATAATTGTATCTTTGATAACAACAACGCTGGTATCTACAACTATCGCTTTACCAAAGTAGAAAACTCAGAATTCACAGACAACAACTATGGCGCCAATGTCACAGGCTTGAACCGCACCCAAATACTTGATTCGACTTTTACTGACAATGATATTGGTATTTATCACAACTCTTGGATTCCAACAACTTTCAATATGGGCACCAATAATCGTTTGATTGCAGATAACACATTCAACACGAACGGAATAGCCATTTACCTTGATGACACATATAACAACGGTCAAAAAAACCAAAGTTGGTCAACAATTACTGGCAACACTTGGGATGCATCTGGTGTTTGGGTTCGCTACTACCAATGGAACGGAACGACAAATGCAATAGGTACGGCTCGTCCATATACGACTGGAACTGTTTTCGCTCAGAGCAACAACACATTCCCTGACACAATTGGCGCTCCATTAAATTTGACGGCTCAAAATATTGGGACAACTGTTGTTCTCACATGGAGTGCACCAACAACTGGCGGATACTTACCAGAAAGATATGCCATCGGTTTAAACACAGCAGGACAAAACGGTTGGGGTTTGGCTACTGGAAATGTCGGCGACGCAAACGCATTGAATACGACTTACACAATTGACCATTCGCTACTTGAAAGTTTAATGCCAAGCGGAACCACATGGCTTTTCCACATTCGTTCAGACAACGATACTTTTGGTAAGTATTCTGCTAACTCAAATGTTGTTTCGCTTCAAGTAGGAACTCCACCGACAACAACGACCACTACAACTACAACTACAACTACAACTACAACTACAACTACAACAGTTCCCTATCAGCCCGTTCCCGGTCCCAGTAATCCTGGTCAATCCGATAATGGTGGCGGCGGCGACTCATCGCCAACTGGCACCACACTGCCACCAGAGCCAACCCCAGAGCCTGAAACAGAATCCACGGTAACGACGCTTCCAGAAGAAACATTGCCTGAAGCTGAATCAACAGTAACGACCATTCCAGAAGAGTGGGAATCAACAGAAACAACTTTGCTGCCAATTGAAGTAGAGCCAGAAGAACCTGAAACGGAAGAAGTAGAAAATCCATCAGATGAGTCTACCTCGGAAAGCGAACAAGAAACAATTTCTGATGGCGAACTAGAAGACATTCTTGATGAGTCGTTTTCTCCTGATGCTGAAAATATTGGCGAAGTTCTTGAAAACCTGTTTGAGGCAGACATCACAGACACTCAACTTGATGACATTCTTGATGCCGTATTTGACAAAGATGTCTCAGAAGAAGTATTCACGGAAGCAATCACCACAATGCTTGATGCTGACCTTACGGATGAACAATTAGACGAAGTTCTAGATTCTGCTTTCTCTGAGGAAACATCGGTTGAAAACATGATTTCTGCATTGGACGCAATTCTTGACGGCCCAATAGATGCAGAAGATTTAGAAAAGGTAATGAATGCGGTTTTTGACGGCGACCTGTCTGACGATGAAACAATTGCTCTTGCTGAAGAAGTACTAAAAGGAGAACTAACTACCGATGAATTCACGACCGTAATTGATGCCATCTTTGATGAGGTAGTTACTGATGAAGTTTTGTTAGCAACATTTGAAACCGTACTTGAAACAGAACTCGACGCTGAAAAATTTGAGGCAGTAGTTGGTGCACTTGAATCAGAGGTTATTTCTAGCAAACAAGTAGCACAAGTTGTCACGTTAATAATTGAGCAGGAGGGTGGTATCCCGAGTGAGCAAGCAACCGAACTGGCAACAAGTTCCAAGGTTCTTGAAAGCATTGACGGCGAACAAGCAACGGAAGTGTTTGATGCCGTGGTTGTATCAGAGGTGTCGCCAGAGGATGGGGCAGCGATAGCCGAAGCGCTTGCCGAGGCGCCAACAGAAGTAAAGGAAGCATTTGAGGAAGAGATAAATGTTTTCGCTGGTGTTTTTGATACTTACACAGCAATTGGCTCAACTATCGATGTTGGTACAAGAAGAAGTGTTATTGCGGTAAACTTGGTTACCAGTACTGTCGCCCTTACGTCTGCTGCTGGTGCAATACCAACTCCTGGTTCAAATTCAAGCCCTTCAAGTCCAAGACAAGATATCGCAGCGAGAAGAGAAGAAGAAGAACCAGAAGAGGGCGGCGCAATTGAAGGCGAAGGTCCTGACTGGATTAAATCAATATCTATTTACAAATACGAAAATGGAGTAAAAACTATGGATTGGAAGAATTTTACAAAGAAATTCATCTACGGGGTTATGGGTTCGGGCTTTACCTTGGCGGGTGCAGTAGTTATGTACTTCACTCTTTCGGGTTTGACCCAACAAATTGCCCTATGGGGTACGCTCATTGCGTTCGTTTGTGCAATGTATCTACATATGAAAGAACCAGAAAACTAAACATTTAGATACAATTTTTATTGTACAATTTGAGTACGGTAAATAAATTATCTTCCTTCTTTTAAAGGATTTAAAATGCCAAAAGTTGCGTGGGACTACATTGTTCCTATTGTTATGCCTAAAGACCTTAAAGGAGTCGAACCTGGAAAACTGCCTGAATCACTGCTTAGACCAATCCCAGGAGGAGGAAAACTCCACTGGCGAGCAGCCGACGCATGGAATGCAATGGTCGCCAAAGCCAAAGCCGACGGACTTGTCCTTAAGCCCACGTCATCTGGCGACCTCTATCGCAGTTACGAGTCGCAAGTGGCGGGCTTTAAACAGCGCTACGTTTTGGAACCAATTGCAGGAACCAGCACAAAATCATTTGAAGGAAAAACCTGGTACCTAAAAAAGGGTATGGCAATGCTTGCCACTCCAGGAAAGTCAAACCATAACCTCGGCATTGCCGTTGACGTGCACTCGGCAGGTGAGCCAAAGCGTCTCAATTGGTTAATTGCCAACGTTAAAGATTTTGGATTTTCATGGGAAGTGGTTCCGAGCGAACCCTGGCATTTGCGCTATGTCTGCGGTGATACACCACCTCCAGCCGTTGTTGCTTTTACTGCTGGTCAACCAGCACCTGCTGCAAGCACAGCATCAACTCCGGTAGCTGAAGTTTCCGAAAATGCGGACAAAAAACTTCAACAAGCCCTTAAAGACAAAGGTTTCTACAAAGGGCCAATTGATGGCGATATTGGTCCTAAAACTAAAGAAGCTATCAAAGCATTTAAAGTTGCAAACAAACTTAATGCTGATTTTGTTGTTGGTGGAAAAGTAAAAGAACTTTTGGGTTTGAAATGAGTAAGTATGCACAAGGTGAAGTCGCAGTAAAAGAAATTCGCAACGCTGATTTCTTGTCTTCTTTGGTGACCCCTCAACTCGCAGATATTAAACCTGTTAAAAAATCTAAAAAGAAATCAAAGAAGAATTAAGTTGCTATGGACGCCACTTGGGCTGCTGTCGTAACTGGGTCTTTTGGACTTTTAATGTTCCTTATAGAAAAAGGTCGTCGCGAAAACGTCAGAGACCACGGTTTTGTGAAAGAGCGACTTGATGGGCTGAAAGAAGATATTGCAGACATTGACGCCGATATAGCTAATATAGAAAACAAAATAGATGGTCATTTAAATGACCATTTAAACAATTTCTCAAAGAAAAAATAAATTATTTACTAAAACCCATTTAGGTTTTACTAAAACTAAAATAGTTGCTTAAATCTTTACTTGCCCTAATTCAAACTCGTGATACCGTCTATGTACTCCACTGCTCAAGGACAATACGTCTTTTATAAATTTATCTAAATGGCACAGAACAACCCCATCCGCGACATGATTTGGCACAATGATGGCCACGAACTAACTCTACGAATAGTGAAGTCTGAATTAGAGATTATTGAAATCAAATGTCCCAATGACTCAACCGGAGACTGTTGGGACGAAAAAGAAGGCTGTTTAGTTAAATGGTTTATATCTAGATTTGGTATGGAATGCAACGCCGGGAGCTGTCCAGCCACGGAATCAATGGGACTTTGCTGGACGATAGTAGGGGATATCAGAAATCTTGATGCTGCTCAATTATGGTTTATGCCAACAAATGATGAAACCTTTAGTGCATGGTTGACAGCCAATAAGTAAAATTTAAAAAATAACCCTATTTCTATAGTGGTGTTAAAATTTTTAAAACCTCAAGACCCCTTGGGGTGATAGACCAAGAAAACTGACATTGATTTGACGGCCCACATTCTTCGAGATAGCCATTCAGAACAAGTGGTTTTGCGGCTCGAACAACGTCTTTTTGATAACGCATTTTCCCGGCAAGAACAAAAGATGCCTGTTTTGCGGTAAATGTAGTTTTCCTAGATTTAGCAAAACATAGAAGTATGTAGGGGGTTGTCCCTCGTTTAATTTTTGTTTTACTTATTTTTCTTTGCATAAACAACCCTGTTAGCTAAAAAGGTTCTTCATCAATCGCTTTTTGCTTATTTATTTCTTTTGATATTTTTTCTATTGCGTTAAAAATATGATGTATATCAGAGTGATTTTTTAAGATTTCGTAGTTGATTTTATATACATTTTGTCTTTTGTCTTTTGTCTTTGTAATCAATTTTGCTGATATTAATGATTTAAAGACTTTAGCCACCATAGTTTCGCTTAACCCTAAATATATAGATACAGCCCTAGCCGTCATACTTGGGTCCTCTATTAAAACAATAAGAACTTTGCCGTAAGTGGACAGAAGATTGATGTCATCATTACTGCTATATCTGAGCAGTTTTTGATTATCCAAAACATTTAAGACTTTGTCAACCAGCTCTTTATTGTCTTGAGTTCCAGATGAAAGAGCTCCATAAAGCGCCCTTCTAACAGCATCTGATTGACTGTCTTTTTTCATTGAAGAAATCCTAGTTTGTTTATTCGGGAAATGACTTAGGGTGCTTGCATGGCATCATTTTATGATATATGCTATCTGATAGCCCACATGCAGCCAGCAGGTGTGCACTCAGGGTGCCCATATTGTTTTGAGATATTGGAGAATTATGGCTTTAAAAGATGCTTTCAAAGAACTAACCATCTCGCCAGCAAATAACTTATGTAAATTTGGAACTATTTACGAGGGGTTCGATGAAGAAACAAAAGAGGCTTTTAGGGAAGTCCTACTCAGTTCAGCGACTACCCAAGATATCACTAGGGCACTATGCGCTGATGGCATCAAGATTCGACGTGAATTTGTCGGAGAAAAAAGAACTTGTTTTACTGACCCAACCAAGCAATGCTGCCTAAGGCCGCAAACCCCTCAAAATTAAGGACAATATGAAACTTCATAAATCTCACATAGAAAAATTGGCTGCACAGAAAAACAAAGAAGATGTCAACAGGCAGCTAATCAGCTCCATTATGGAAATGATTAAAACCAAGAACATAGATGTTGACGAAATAGGCGACATATCCAAAGTAACTCTTCGTCAAAACATCAGCACTGACAAAAATGGGGAACTTCAAACTAAAACCAATTTTGCAGTTCAACTCTCCCCAAAGTGGGATTCTGGACCAGAATGGCCTTTAGTTACAACGGCTCCAAGGCCTGCAAAGCAACGACAAAAAACAAAGACAAAATCACAGGGTAAAGGTGGCTGGGAAACGGCAGTTATTATCCCTGATATACAGTTCGGTTTCTATAAAACTGGAGCCGCTCATGACGCTGAATTGGTGGCAATTCATGACGATTCGGCCATCTCGGTCGCCTTACAGGTGATATCAGATGTCAATCCAGACTTAGTTGTGATGGTTGGCGATAACTTAGATTTTGCTGAGTTCGGAAAATACCTAACTGCTCCAACATTTAAGCAAATGATTCAACCAGCCCTAGATAGGGCCGCTGAATTTCTTCAAGACCTAAGACTTGTCGCGCCAAAAGCAAAAATTGTATGGATTCAAGGCAACCACGAAAAGAGACTTCCTTCGTATATCCAGGCCAACGCAGAAGCAGCGTTTGGTCTGACGCGAGGAGTTAATCCTAAAAATAATGAACTAAGAGATAAGTGGCCTGTTCTATCTCTCCCAGTTCTTTTGTGGATGGACGAACTAGATATTGAGTATCTATCCGGGTATCCAGAAGCCGCTTATTACATAAATTCCAATTTGAGAGTTGTCCACGGCGACAAAGTTGTTTCAAATGGAAGTACGACCAACAAGTACCTAAACACCAACTCTGTTTCAGTGATATACGGTCATATCCATAGAAATGAATTGGCTTACCAAACAAGAGAAACAGACCAAGGCCCAAGAACCATCATGGCTGCGAGTCCTGGCTGTCTATGCAGAATAGACGGCGCCGTTCCTTCAGTGAAGTCTGGTCTCAATGAACACGGCGTACCAATCCTCCAAGGGGCAGAGAACTGGCAACAAGGATTAGGGGTTGTCCAATACCAACCTAAAGGTGTTGGTGGAGAGTACTTCAACTACGAACCAATGTGGATATTTAACGGCAGAGGAATGTTCAGGGGTAAAGAATACTTTGCTTCAGGAAGCAAATAGTTTAGATAAATTAAACCAAAGATTGATGAGACATGACAACAATAGTCGGAATTCAAGGTGACAACTACTCATTGGTTTGTGTTGATTCCCGTGTATCTGATGTCAATGAAGCCGGCTACGCAACTCAGATAGCAACCCTAGGGACCACTTCAAGCAAGGTTGCCATAAACGGCAAGTACATACTTGGAGCTGCTGGGGATGTTCGGGCAATCAATATTCTGCATCATGCTTTTACTCCCCCGTCTCCGCCAGCGAACCTAAAAGGTAAGAAATTAGACCATTTTGTTACAGTTAAATTTATCCCGGCTTTAAGAGAGTGCTTTGAACAGCACGGCTACGCCGCGCCCCCCA
>Ga0075473_10001030_pt1 | contig 11636 bp, 12 predicted proteins | sample DEB19_08_DNA_FD_76340 | JGI IMG/M metagenome (GOLD analysis project Ga0075473, IMG submission 76340) | Aqueous microbial communities from the Delaware River and Bay under freshwater to marine salinity gradient to study organic matter... | ecosystem: Environmental > Aquatic > Marine > Coastal ... | reverse complement strand
ATAATGTTGTGAAATGTACTCCTAATCATAAGTGTTTTGTTAAAATTATCAAATCAAATAAATATGGAATATATTTAATGGTAAAAGGAGAAAATGCAAGAATAGGAATAGCCCCTATTACGCATAAAAATGGATTTGGACCTAGGGTTAGAGCAAGACAAGAAGAGGCAGATAAATTATGGTTGCTTGATATTGTTGAAGATAAAAATAAAGCAATGATTATGGAGCAAGTAATTAGCTGTAAATTTAAATTGCCACAGACAGTATTTACATCAAATAAACCAAAACTTAAAAAACTATCTTCAGATATTTATAGTTTAATTGGAAATAATATTGATTTAGCAAAAACATGTTTAGAGAATTTTGGTAAATTATGGGATTATCCTATCTGGGATTCTGGTTCGAAAATATCGATAGGCCAAAGGCCTTTTACAACACAATCTTGTAATATTTTTCAAGAAATAATGCACTTATGCATCAAAGATGATGATAAAGGAAGTTGGGTTAGTTTTAAAAAATTAGAAGAAAATGTAGAAAACATAACAGTGTATAGTCTTGGAATAAAATCCAATAAAAATAAAAAACTTTATATTGCAAATAATCTTATAATTTCTAATTCTATCTATAGATTCCGAGGAGCAGATTCAAAGGCTTTTAATAATTTATCAAATGAACTTTCAAATATAAGTTCAGATAAAAATGTTGAGCATTCTTTGACTACAAATTATAGATCCAGATCTAATATAATTAACTTTGTAAATAATGCTACAAAAGTTAAAAATTTAAAAGGTAAAATTTTTGAAGATGGAGGTGAAGGGGAAGTAACAGAACAAGAAAAAGAATATGAAGATATTTTTGATGTTATTAAAAAAGAAAATGATAACAAAAAATTAAAAGAAACTGCTTTTATTGCTAGAACAAATCAACCTTTGGCCCACGCTGCATTAAAACTTTTATCTAATGGTGTGCCATTTGTAATATTAGGCAAAGATTTAGCTAGCGAGTTAGTAAAACATACAGAAAAAATAATGAAGTTTAAAAAGCTAAATGAGGGCGATAGTGTTCAAGAATTATCTTATGCACTACAAAGCTATTTAGAAGATGAAACAGAAAATCATGGAGATCAAAGTTCTAAAAAAGCACATCTTCAAGAATTAAAAGAAACTACAGAAGCTCTTTTAAGTTGTATAAATCAATTTTCAGGAATAAATGAATGCATAGAAATGATAGTATTGTCTGGATTGTCAAGGTTAAATGAAGGCTCTGGTTATTATTCGTCTAGCACAGGCGGAAATACTATTAAAAATTTTATAACATGGTTAAAAGATAAGCTTTCTGGTTTGAACATAGAGGAAAAAGAGAGTGATCTAAAGGCCTATAAAGAAAAACTTGAAAAAGAACACCCTGTAATCTTAACTACATCTCACAAGTCTAAAGGTTTGGAATTCGATAGAGTATATATATTAAGAGATGACCAGTTCCCTAGTCCTAAAGCAAAAAGAGAAGAAGATCTTGAGCAAGAAGAAAATGCAAAGTATGTAGCCTATACAAGAGCAAAAGATCAACTTCATATAGTTAAACTAGAGGGACAACCCGGTTATGTTAAAAAATAATTAAAATAATATGGCGACACAAACACAAAAAACACTAGCTCTAGGAACATGCATAGGAATTTTTAAGGTAGAGTATAATTTCGCACCTAATGGAAATCCATTAACTGCGATTCCAAATAGAATAAAAATCGACTATAATGGATCCACAGTAGTTGATACAGGATTTCGGGGCGACACATCCTACAACTCAGTTTTACCCTCGCCAGTTGTGGCGAATAGCGGTGTTGGTATTGCTTCTTTTAGTAAAACATCACCTTCTCCACAAACTGCACTGATTACAATAGATTCTCCTATACCAGGTAGTGCCTGGGAATTTCAACTTACGTGTCCGTGTGTGCCAAATCCAACAGTGACCCCTACACCTACGCCTACGCCTACACCTACACCTACAACTAGCGGCGTTACTCCTACACCTACGCCTACTCCTACATTCGGCGGCGTCACTCCTACACCTACGCCTTTTGTTGAACCTACTCCTACCCCAGTGCCTGAGGTTACTTCTACACCTAGCATAACTTCTACTCCTGTTGTCACACCTAATCCTACTCCAACTCCTACCCCAACAATACCAGTTCCAGCAGCATGCACTACCTGTGACCAAAATATAGATTGTTGTTGCGATGCAGCAGTTGTTGGCCAGAGCTTAGATTTTCCTTTTATAATAAAGAATCCAAAAGAAATAAAAAGAGAAGCAGAGGTCATACCACCAAATTGTTGTGCATGTCCACCAACAGCAGGAGGTGACGTGCATATGGGATGGTCCGGTGTTTATACTGCCGACTTTCCAAAGTATAGTGCAAACCACATAACGGTTGATGAAAATTATATTTATGGAGTGGAAATAGATCCTACTGTAGATCAAATTTTATTTGATCATTATGCCATAGAATGGATTGAAAAAATAAATGGAAAGATAAATGCCATATTAACTAGCAGAATTCAATTATGTAAATGGCCAGGGACTACAATATGTAATTCTATAATTAAAATAGGAAAGCCCGTAGGTGCTTCTATAAGTTTTATTAAATCACAAATACCAAGCTCGCAGTGTGGAACTTGTAAAACAGGCGGAACTTGGTATAGATATAATGTTAATTTGAAGCCTCATTTATTTTCTACCTTAAATGGAGGATATGGTGGAATTCAATGGGAATATATGAAGTGGTTGAGGGATATAGCAGATAATGTAGGATTAACTGGATATACGGGACCAATTGGCAAACATTCTTCTTTTTGGTTATCAGATAAATTTAGAATTTATAATAACACAATAGACTCAGCTATAATCGATGAAAATGGAAATTCTCTTTTGACCAATGAATCTCCTTATTATGTCTACGAAAAAGTAAACCAGCTGTCTAATAAAATTAAAGGATGGATAGACTCTGGGCAACAAGATATTTCAATGCAATACTCTATAAGGGAATCAGTCTATAATGCTCTTGCATATACAGGAGGATCCAGTGATCCTTGTTGCTCAGCTAGCGATGAAGACTATGAAATAAATTGTGATGGGGGTGGAACCACCACTACAACTACAATCGCCCCAGGAACAACTACAGACCCCAATTATGGATGCCCAGAAGGATTCACTAAAATAGGAGTTGATGATGCAGGCATTCCAATCTGTTGTCCCGGCATAGCTTGCAATGATTCAGGCGATTGCATTCAATGCGACCAAATATAAACTATATTGCCCTTGATTGAACTTCACTTAGTAATTTAGGTAAAGTTATCATAGCATCCTCAGTTATTTTTTCATATTCATTTATATCTATACTGAATATTTGATAGTGATGGCAAATTGCATTCTTCATCACCTGTGGGTTATATCCAGCTTTTTGTGCTTTTAATGTCATTAGGAATCCCATTCCAACTTGAGGAAGATCTTCACTCCACGGTCCTATAGATTTCCAGCAATCTCTTGTTAACAAACAAAGATATTCTTGCAAAAATTCAACTTTAGAATCTCCCATCATATAACTTGAAAAATCAACACCGACAAATCCAGCTTTATTATTCTCAGAAACATTTATTAAAAGATCCAACCATGCAGGATTGGTTATGACTACATCGCAATGCATAAATATAATATATTTGGAGTTTTTGTCAGCAGCTTTTGCCCCTTTATTAGCTGCACTAGACCAATATTCATTTTGATCTAGTTTTATAACTTTTACTTCATTTTTTATTTCATCTAGAAAAGCTTGGCTGTCTTCTCCACTTGCGTTATCTACTACGATTATCTCATAGTTATTATTAAAACTAGTAACAGCTATGCTTTGCAAACATATATTTAGATATTCTGGTCTATCTTTGTGAACTACTACTATGCTGATTTGCTCTTCGGAGTTATTTTGCATAGGAATTACTAGTTCCGGCTTATCTCCTTCAAGTGGATTATGTGGTTTGCTCAATTTACAAATCTCCTTATTTGTAAATTAGTTAAAAACTTTTCATTTTAAATCTTCTTCTACATCTATTTCATATAAAGACTTCAAGCAAGAACACTCTACAGAAAAACCACTAGAATTCTGAATTAATTCGGTTGTTTTTTCTTCTACAGTTTTGAGATACTCTTGGGCCTTTGAGATATTGGTATACGCTTTCTCTATTTTAACAAAAACCATATCTCCATTAATTTGTCTTGCGACATCTACTATTGCAAATACTTTCACTTATTACTCCTTATTTTTGCTATATTTTTATCTAAATTTTTTACAAAAGTTTTTAATGCTTGAAAAGGATAATTACCCGCTTTTTTCTTTAACTCTTTTTTTGTATTATCATCAATTTGAGTGTTGTCTATTATCTTGTAAACATCTTCTAAAGTTAAAATTTTAAAATTACAAGGAACCCTGTTATCAAACTCTTCTCTACCCGTGGAAATTTTAAACCTAAGATTTTCTGCTTCATTCATTATTATTTTCCTCCGTTGGAGTACTAAATTTTTTAATTATTGTATCATTTTTAATATCATTTATTATTTTTGTTATTTTTGAGTTTGAGTTAATATCATAGGTCTTGACATCTACTAAATTATCTTTGTTGACTTTTAAAAGAACTAACTTAGTTAGCTCTTTTCTAACTTCTTCATCTATATTATTATCGACAAAGTATACATTATCTTTTGAATAATCTATAAAACAAATATACTCTTTTTCTTTGTATTTTGAAATCAGAGGCATGAGATAATTTATTGATATCATTTTTTTATATACTTACTTAAAAAATAATTAGTTATAAAACTAAAAAATCCACTAATCATTCCAGCTAATGCTAAACTAGTTAAAGAAACCAAATTTATTATATTTTTTTTCATGTTTTTATCTTGTATAATATATTACATGATATCTATTATTATACCATTTAAATATGATTCAGAAAATCGTTTAGAAAATATATTGGAATTATGCAAATATATTAAAAAATATTGGCTATTTGATGAAGTTTTTGTTGTGGAAATGGATGAATCGCCAAAAATAATTAACCTGCTCCCAGAATGGTGCAAGTATATTTTTGTTAAAGAAAAAAATAACGAAACTTGGTCTAGATCTAAAAGAATAAATATAGCAATGCCCATGGTAAAAAGCAAATTAACCATGATTCTAGATTCTGATGTGATAGTTGATTGGTCTTATGTAGAATATATTGCTGAAAAAATTAAAAATAATGAGTTAGATGCTGCAACTCCTTTTGATAACTTATATCATGTATCAAGAAATATAATAATACAAGAAATGAAAAAAAATAAAATAGAACCAGTTTCTTTTTTAAATAATAATAAAAAAGAAATAAGTAGAATTTTTAAAACCAACGGGGCATGTTTTATTACCAAAACTGATATTTTCAAGCATATAAGGGGAATGAATGAATTATTTATAGGATGGGGATTAGAGGATGATGAACTTATAGAGAGATATTCTAAACTAAATTATAGATATGGAAGAATAAGTGGACCGGCCATTCATATAAATCACGAGAGGACAAATAACTGTCATCCGGACCCAAATAATTTTTTAGGATCAATAACAGAAAAAAATAGAATAAAAATTTTAGATAAAGAACAAATATTAGAATATTATGGAATAAAAGAAAAAATAGGATTGTATAGCAGTATAAATAAACCAGAAAGTTCGGATAATGATATATTGACCAAATTAGTAAATGAAGAAATAAAATTATACTCGAGTAATAACTCAGTAGCTCCTTATATAATTTAATACTTAGAGTAAACCATTGAAGAGTAATCAGTTCCAAGTGTTAATCCTAAAACTTTATCTTTTTTATCTTGGCTAAAAGACTTATTTTTAAAGTACTCTTTTATAGTTTTTACAAAATCATCTATGACTTTTTTAGCTGCTTCTATATCTGAATCTTTTTTGATTTTTTTTCTTTCAAGATCATTAAATATATCATTAAAAACTTTTTCAAAATCCAATAAAACAGGCCTTCCCTGCGGAAGACTATCCGGCGAGTTTTGTATTCTGAATGCTATTTTATTTGCAATAGGATAAATTGCTATCCCCCCTATTTCGGAGTCATTATTTGTAGACTTTAAATAAATGTATGAATCTTCTCCTTTTAAAAATAATTTAGATGAAAGCTTAGCCAACTTTAATACTCTATTTATAAGCTTTAATTTTCTTATAGACTCAAGTAAAGTTTTATCTTTATAATCACTAAAATTAATTAACATCAGCAAGACCTCATTAATATTTCATTTGCACTTGGAATACATCTTTGTATTTTAAATATATCACTTGGATTTCCATTGTAAGGAAACTCCTTGAAAATTATACCTGTCATTCCTCCTGCGACCTTTTTCATTGTGTCGAGAGATGCACTCAAAAACAATGTTCCATTTGTTTTTTCAATAAAATCTAATTCCTCTTTTTTAGGAAAGCCATTCTCATCCATTTCATCTGTGTCTACCACACAACTTATTTTTATAGAGACATAAGAAGAAATATTGCCCTCGGCATCCAATGAACATTCGTTACTTTCTGAGTTGACAAATTTTACAATAATTTTACCTTCGTTATATGCACTAGACAGGCAGCTATTAAGATCTATTCCAATAAAATATATAGTGCCATCATTATTGACTACATTTGATACAAAGCTTCTCTCCTTATAGTATTCAGAAATAGAATCTATGACTACCCTTTTCTTTAAAATTTCTCTTTCCTCTGGACTACCTTCTTGCATTCTTTTTAATTCAGCCTCATCTAAAAATGTCTCTGGGTCGGTGGCTTTTAAATACCATCTTCCTAGTTCTATTTTACCTAATTTTTCATTAAATCTAGTACTTATTTTTATGGAATAATTAGTATCATTGTAAATTACATCTTCATTTTCAGAGCCATTTCCAACTTGAACACAACCTAATAGTGATGATAAAAATTTTCTATGCAAATCAGATTTCATTCCTAACGTGCCTTTTATTTTTATAAAAACATTAACTAGCTCTGGGGTTTTCTTAAATACTCCTTCTAAGTGATTTACTATTGAAACACTTGGATTATTTTCATCTAATTCTGCTCTTATTAGTTTTCTAAGTTCTTTGTTTGCTTTTTCTATATTTGAATTTTGCTTTAGAAATAATATTTGCAAATTATCTTCTACGAATTTTCTTTGGTATGCATCTAAATTTTCATCACGAATCTTATTTATAGATTCTATAAGGTCGTTTGTATTAGAGCTTATACTGTCTTTAAAAAAATTGATTTTCCATGATTCAAAATTGTCCAACTTGTTTTCTTCTTCGTCCGGCATGTCCGGTGTTAGCTCACCATCTTGTTCGGGATTTTGACCAAGCGGCCCTGGGGCATTTGGGTCTTGAGCATTTGTAGCATTTGGATCTTGAACATTTGTAGCATTTGGATCTTGGGCCTTTAGATCATTTGAAGCATCTTGGTTTGGTGCAACACTTTGATTTTGATCCACTGGCATCTCTTCTTCCGTCCAGAAATTTAATGTATTATACTTCATCATTTTCTATTATTTTTCCTTTTTTATTTATTGCTTCTATTAATTGTCTTTTATTAGAACTAATATTGATTGTATTGTTTTGACTTGCTGCAAGGTATTTAGGGTATGTATCTCTATCTTTCATTTTTACCCTAGTCATTAAATCAGCTACTTTTGACATTTTGTCAGACATATCAGTTTTTACTTTTATCAAATTAACCAAACCCTCTTTACTTGAACTTGTGGCGTCACCTTCATTTATTACCATATCAGCAAAATTATCAATAAATTCAGAAACTTGTTTTCTGTCCTCTCTGATATTCTCTAGTATTTCTTTATATATATCTAATAACTGATCATCAGAAATGATGGCAGGCTCTTCTTTCTCTGGTTTGGAATCTATTTTTAAATTTAAAGAAGGTATAGCTTCTTTTATGTTTTCAGTTTCTATTATATCATCCATAAATATATATATCAAAAGAAGAGTAAAATAATATGGAAGTTTTTTTAGATAAAATGGAATCTATTCTTGATAAATTTTATAAATCAGAATGTAATTATGAAATTTTAAATTCTGAAATCAACAAGATAAAGAAAGATTTATCAGCCAGTAACGAAGAGATGAAAAGTTTAAATGATAAAATTCACAAGTTAGAAATATTAATAGAATCTTTAAAACTTAAAAATAATACTTCTGAAAATTTTTGGAGTGGAATCATAGATTTTATAGTAAAACTTATTTATGTTTTTGTAGTAAGCTATATATTGTATGTTATGGGCTGGGAATCTCCTCCGGTATAGCATTTAAAAACTAAATTCTAATACATATATAATATATAAATTTATGAAAAACTTTAAAGAATTCTTGACTCTAAAAGAGTCTACAGGACCCGTGGTTTCCAAGGTTAAATTAAATAGGTCTGAGTATGACTCTGAGTTTCAACCATTTATAGTCGATAAACAAAATCATTCTAATCTTAGAATTTTATTAAAGTGCTTTGAAAAAAGTCCAGAAATAGGTGTAGGCTATACAACTCTAGATAAGAATAAGGGGGAGGTAGAGCCCAAACTTAAAAAGAAAACAGTATACTTGGTTGGTGGTTCAGTAAGAGACCACTTAAAAGGTAAAACACAAAGAAATTATAATTTGGCTATAGATGCGTCTCCAGATGAGATAGAAATGATCTTGAATTATAGTGATTTTAAGAAAAATGAAGAAAACGCAAAATATAGCTACTCTATAACCAGGACAGATAAAAAAGGACGTGCAATTGAGTTTTTAATAAATATTAATGGAGATAAATTTTACTTATCTCCATTAAATAAATCGTTAAAAAGTCAAAATTACACCCCTGGTGACTCGAATCTTACTAGCGATGTTGCCGAGGATGCAGCCGGAAGAGATTTTACTATAAATGCCATGTATATTCCGCTAAAAAATTATGATGGGGAAAATAGTGAGCTTATAGACATTTATGGCGGTGCACATCATCTTAAAAATGGACAAATAATAAGCATAGGAAGTTTTAGCAAAAAAATAAAAGATGACCCTATAACAGCACACAGATACATTAGAATGGAATCTAAGTATGGTAATGGTAAAAAATTCCCAGAAAAATATGCAAATTTAACAAAAAATATAAAAGACTATAGCAGTAGCTATAAAAATGAATTTTTGAGTGGCTATGAAAACGATGATACAAATAAAGACAAATATTTAAATTTTTATAGAGATTCGGGGCTTTTAGGCAATGTTTATCCTAGCTGCAAATTGGATGACGCCGAAGTTCCTAAAGATTTTATTGGTGATAAGTTTTTAACAAGTGCTTGGCTTTTAAGATCAAATCCAAGCGAAAATCTAAAGCAATTAAAGATATCAGGATGGAACGAATCAGAAATTAGAGATATAATGTATCTTATAAACTTATATAAAGTTTATAAAAATTCTATTAATGATTTTGATGATTCACAATACTCGGGGCAAGCTTGTGGTTTGCCTAACTACAAAATAAATAAATGGATTAAATTAATCTAAAAAAAATAAAAGATAAAACACTATATACATTAAAGATTAGGAGTTTAGAAATATGAAAAAGTTTATAGATTGGGCCGGAGATAACAAAAAAGAACTACCTGTATTTGTTTTAGATGAAAAAACAAAAAGAGCAGGAATTGCTAGTTGGGCCTATCCAGAGGGTTATGTAAGCAGTCAATATCCTGACGGCTATTTCACCCCAATTGCTGCCGATGCGTTATTTAAGCTAAAAGGCAAAAAGAAGTAAACCTTCTACGTTAAAATAAAAATAATAAAAAGCTCAATTGTAAAAGGTTGAGCTTTTTTTATTTATTGAATGCCACACAAACTTAATATTTGATTTTTAGACAATTCCCAAATAAAATTAGATCTATCATCTATTCCGCCTGATAGGATGAAATAATTTCCATCACTAATCATGGTGGTGATAAACATATGAACATATGGAACATTTTCTGTTATAATGGGCTCTTTTACAAGTTTAACAGGCATCAGATTTCCATCTAAGATCACAGCATAATGGTTGTACTTCCTTTTAGAATATAATTTTGTATGAATAAGATATACAAATAAGTCTTTTTCCTTTATATACAAGGGCGAACAAGAACCGCCAGTGGCAACCCTTCTATTGCTGCCTATAAAACCTGTGAAGTAAACTTCTTGTTTTGGAACATCTTCATTCAAAGGCCATTCTATATCTATGTGTTTTTCAAAATTTAAACTTTCAAAATCCGTACACTTATAAATTACAAACCTTGGAGTAGTGCTGTATATAAAGTACAATTGTTTTTTATGTTCAAAAAACAACCAATTTTTTTCCCAAACCACATCTCTACCTTGCCAACTAACATAATTATATTCATCTATTTTTATATCGCCTAAATAATTATAATCAACATCCAACACACCCATCTTACAGTTAAATTTTTCATCTAAGTAAGAAATAATTAAGTAATCTTTATCCAAAAACTTAAAAAATCTAGGGTCTTCAAATTTAGCATTTTCATTATAACCAATAATATTAACTTCTTTTTCACTTAAAACATTAAAATTTTTATCAAAATTAACTTCAACCAAAGATCTACAATCTCCTATTTTCTTCATGAATTCAGTTCTTGTTGTATCTTTATCATATCTCGCTATTCCCAAATAACCTTCATCTGTTTGTCTTATAGCCATATTCGCAACAGTATTGTGAGAAAGATTTATATTTATCAAATTTTTATTTGAGTTTTTTCTCCAAGATCCTTCAAATTTATGAATAATATAAACATCTTCTACGCCCTCTACCAAAAATGGATCGTTATAATTTTTATAAGCATTTGAATGAGCTTGATTTGAACCAAATTTATTTATACTAAAAATTATAGAATGGTTTTTTTCTATGTTTTGAAATTTTAATTTAGAAATATTTTCTTGCCCAAAGTAATCAATAACATGTTTTGTTATTCTGCCAGGTCCTGTGTTTACTAAAACATTGTTTTTTATTGGATTATTACATATGTCTATTATTATATTTTTAAATAATTCGTGTTTAGGAGCTGCAGCAAATGTCCAATTACAAAAACATATATAATCTTTATTATTTTTATATAAAACATTTTCTATGCCTAACTCTTCAGCTTGCTTTTTATTTAAAAAACATTCTAGGCCTAATATTAAATCGTAATGTGAGATCCAATCATCTATTTTTATATTACAATAAGTATCGGCGTCTGTGTATAGTCCTCCGAATAAATAAATTACACAGTACCTCCAAAAATCAGCTTTTTCTCCACCATTTGCAAAAGACAAATATTTTTCTAAAACATCTACGTTTAATAATTTTTTAAATTGATCATTATTTTTTTTAAAAAAATCTAACACATCTTCGTCTAAAAAATGATTAATTTTCCAATATTTATTTTTTTCTTTAAAGGAATTAATCATATAATTATTAATGCCTTGATAATCTCTTGTTGTAAAATATATGTTTCTTGGTATTTGTTGATATACTATATTTTTTTGATATAAGT
>Ga0075473_10001029_pt1 | contig 11658 bp, 3 predicted proteins | sample DEB19_08_DNA_FD_76340 | JGI IMG/M metagenome (GOLD analysis project Ga0075473, IMG submission 76340) | Aqueous microbial communities from the Delaware River and Bay under freshwater to marine salinity gradient to study organic matter... | ecosystem: Environmental > Aquatic > Marine > Coastal ... | reverse complement strand
ATCATATAAATAAAAATGGTAGAAAAGATAGAAAGTCTGTATTAAAAAATGATTCTGGTTCAGCTTTTTACAGATATGTGCTTAAGCATAAGCCAGATAATTTAAGATTATTATGTTTTAATTGTAACTGCCAGCATTCGATGGAAAAATATAATTTAGTTGTTAATAATCAAGATTATTTAATTAATAAATTATGCAAATATTGTTATTCTATACAAAATAAAAAATATATTTGTAATAACTGCCATCAAAAGTTAAAACACAATTATCAAGTTGATTTAAAGTTACAGGCATACCAATCTTATGATAATGCTTGTGCTAATTGTAAAAACAATACTTTATCTTTTCTTACCATAGATCATATTAATAATGATGGATATCAGCACAGGAAAAATATATACAATATTTATTCTTGGCTAAGAAATAATAATTATCCTAAAGATAATTATCAATTATTATGTTTTAATTGTAATTACTTAAAATATTTTTTATTTCTTTCTTTTTAAAGCATCAATTATTAAGCCAAGTATTGTAGGTGTAGACCAAGCAGCCGCAGTTAAAGTTGGATCTAATTCTTGTAGTTTAGAAACTAACTCAGTAACCATAGGATTTATCTCTGGAGCCCCAAAAAAAGTCGCTGACATCATTAATAATGATATTGCATATCCAATTTGTTTATATGTATTTTTTTCTGTATTTAAAAATACATCTCCTATTGGAGATCTACTTTGTTCACCTTCATACCATTTTTCAGTTTCAGCTAATTTTTTAATTAAAAGTATTTGTTTTTTTAACGCTTGTTTTGTTAAAGAATCATTAATAATATTTTCAATATTAATTTCTTTTAATTTTTCAAAATTAATTTTATCTACAGGAATGTTAAAATCTACCCAATCATTAATTAATTTTTCTAATTTTGCTTTTAAAACTTCCCGTTCAAATTTTTCATCTCTAAATGCATTTTTTCTAATTTGCTTGATTTTTAAATTAGCATGAAAATCAACTAAAAATTTTAAATTATTATTCATAATTAACCTTTGATAAGATATTATTATATATATAAGATTATTAATAATAATTTTGTTTTATGTCTTAATTGCAATGCTTTTATCTTTAAAAAAGCAATAATGCCCTGTATTGATATATTATTTATCACGCATATAGAAAGTAATAATCTATTAATAGAGGATTCATGCCAATATCAAAGAATGGAAAAAACTGGGTTGGACCATCTAATTCAGAACAATATCTACAAAATAAACCCACCGCTCCACAAGTTAGTGCTTTAATGGCTCAAAGCGTTTCTCAAGTTAGAAAAGATGCTTTGTCTTCAGAAGTAGAACAAGGTTTCTTCAGAGATGGATCCTCTTCCCCCTCTAAAGAAAATGTTTCTACCCAAAATTCAAATGTAGTCTCTTCTATAGGTTTCAAAAAAAGCGCACAAGTAGTTGCAGGAGGCGGCGGTGGCTTCCGTGGCGGTAATGGAGAATCTGTCAAACAAACTCCAGAAGTATACTCTCCTCTATGGCTTAATAGCAATCTTAATTTACCAAGAGACCGTGCCACTATTAACGCTTGGTGCCGCAGCTTCTATGCCCTAAATCCATTCGTACATAATGCTATTAACTTACATAGCACTTATCCTATCAGCAAATTAAATATCAAATGCCCCAATAAAGAAATAGAAAAGTTCTTCAATGATATGATCGAAGAACTAAATCTTATGAATATATGCGTGCAAATTGCTCAAGAATATTGGCTGTTAGGCGAGTCGTTCATCTATGCTGAATTAAATGAAACTAAAGGCAAATGGGACCGTTTGTTAATACAAAATCCAGACTATATGGTAGTTAAACGTACTGTCATCGCTGATGAACCTTTAATCATGCTTCGCCCAGATGAAAATTTAAAAAAGATCATCTTCTCTAACAAACCCGCCGATATCGAACAGAAAAAACAATTAAATAATTATATCATCGATGCCGTAAAACGTGGCGATAATATCCCACTAGAAAATTATAATATCTCCCACTTGGCTCGTAGAATTAGCCCATATGAAATCAGAGGAACAGGTCTACCTGTGTGCGTGTTTAGACAGCTAATGTTGTTTGATAAATTAAGGGAGTGTTATTCCGAGGATACAGAAGTTTTAACCGACAAAGGTTTCAAGAAAATAACAGATTTACTGCATTTTACCTCAGATTTGAATGTCAACTCTAATTTTGTTAATGGGGTAGAGTTGAGCCCAAACAATGAGATTAAAATTTTGTCAATGAAAGAAGATTTTAAAGTTGCGTGTGTAGATCCTGAAACGCATCAAGTGCAATATGAAAAGCCTATTGAAATGCATATGTCATATTACAATGGCAAAATGGTACATTTTCATGGCAAGAAAGTAGATTGTTTAGTTACGCCTAACCATAAAATGTGGGTAAAAGAAAAAACAAATAACAAATGGAATAATTTTGAGAAGAAGACAGCTAGTTCTTTATTGCAAAGAAAAAAGAGTTTTAAGTTTAATTCAAAAGTTAAATTTAACTTAAGCAATGATCCTAAGTTTGTAAATATTGGGGATAATAAGATTCCTACAAGTTTATATTTAAAAGTGTTAGGATATTTAGCATCTGAAGGATGTATTTATTCTAATTATAAAAACAATCGCTATGATGCTTTTATATCTGTCAATCAATTAACATCTAGTGATTGTTATGAAGATATGAAAACTTCATTTACTGAATTTGCTAATGTTATTGGTAAAAAATCAAATCATTTTATTAAAAATAAAGGATCTGGATATTCTTCTAAAACACCAAAAGAACTTTGGAGTGTTTCTATTCATGGAAAAGAATTAGTTGATCATTTTACTAATGAATTAGGAACAGATAATAAAGTATCTTCACATTTTAAAAAATTACCTAGATGGGTATTTGATCTAAAACCAGAATTAATGTCTATTTTGTTAGAAGCATTAGTTAAAGGTGATGGTACTGAAGGTATCAGCAAATATGGTACTGGATCTAAAAATTATAAATACTCTACAGTTTCTAAACAATTAGCAGATGATGTATATGAATTATCCTATAAATTAGGTTATGTGCCCAACATCTGTGTTAGCACTGCTAAAAAATCTGATAATAGAATTGTTACAGAATATATTGTTATGTGGTCAGATACAAATTATGGTAATGAACCCAATGTCATGTCGTGCGCCAAGACAGGAAAAAATGGAGGCGGAGCCAGAATCAACGAAGTTGATTATCAAGGCATGGTGTGGTGTTTTGAAGTAAAAACAGGTCTTTTCGTGACCAGACGCAATGGGAAAATAACGATTCAAGGCAACTCCAAGTATGCTCAAGCCGATAACATGATAAACCCCTTGACCCTAGTCAAGATAGGTTCAGCTGACTTCAAGCCAACTTTTGCTGATTTAGAGGCATGGAGAAATATATTTGAGGAAGCGCAATACGACAAAGATTTTAAGATTTTTACGCATGAAGGTGTAGCAGTAGAAAGAGTTGGGTATGGTGCAGGTATTTATGATATTTCTGGTGATATTACTCAATTAATTAAAGAGATATATTCTGGTTTGCAGGTACCATCAGTGATTATGGATGGTGGAGCGGATACGACATATGCAAACGGTGGCGTAGCATTGGATGTATTACGTCAACGTTATATGCAATTTAGAAATATGTTATCTAATTGGTTAAAGAGAAAGATTTTTGCCCCTATATCTAAGATACAGGGATTTTATGATTATTCTGGAGGAGAGAAGCAATTAATTATTCCAGACATTACATGGAATCATATGTCTTTGTTTGATACAGGAGATTATATAAATACAATTAGCACTTTAACTCAAGGAGAAGGAGATCAGAAGCGAGCTTCTTTGCATACATTGTATTATTCTTTGGGATTAGAGTTTGATGATGAAGTTCGCAAGATGAGAAAAGAAGCAATACAGTCAGAGATCTTTAAGAAAGAAAAAGCTGCATTGACGGCATTAGATTTGAATACATTACGAGCTTTAGATGAAGAAGACGAGATACCTGAGCCTGCGGCAGAGGGCGGAGGCGGAGAAGCACCATTACCAGGAGAGGCGCCACCTGGTGGACCTCCACCTGATTTAGGAGCGCCACCTGGTGGACCACCACCTCCATAAAAAGATAAAAATATATTATTAATTTAACATATAAATAGTTTTAATTACTAGAGGTTAAAATATGTACAAAGTTGCACAAAAAAGAGCATTATCAGATTTGTTTCGCGAGTGGAGTAATTTAGGGGCTCGTAGAATTGAAAATGAAATAGATATTTTTAGAGAAATGATGGATAATTTGCGCGAAAGAGATAATGAAGTTCGTGCAACTTTATTAGGAAAAAACGTAGGCACTGCCATGCCATTTGGTGGTGATATTTCTGTTAATAAGTTATTATCTAGTGCAGAGAAGAATTTTAATAAAAAAGAGTATTTATTAGCTTTATCTGATTTAGAGCAATTTAGAAGTAAATTGCTTTACGTATCACAAACTTTTAAAAAACTTAATGCTGAGACACAAACATTAAATCAAGCATATTTTAAATTTTTAGCAGGAAATATTGATATAGATCAGGCTCAGCAAGTAATAAACTATTTAACTGCTCCTACAAAAACTGCTAGTTTAGATATTGGTTTTGTAAAAACAGCTTCTTTTTTTGATTTTATCAAACATATATTTAATACAGGATTTACTAATACTCGTCTAGCTGCATTAAAATCTTGGGAATTAATTAATCCTGGAGCCGCTAATAATTTAAAAAATTCAATTAGGTCAGCGTTAGCTCAATCTAATGGTATTTTAAACATACTTAAAAATAATTTAGAAAGATTATCTATATATAGGGCAGAACGTCAAGTATCTGATTATACCTTAGTTTCATCAGCTACAAGCGCAGCTATTAATAAATATTATGAATCTTTAAAAAATTTAAATTTATCTCAATATGCCGATCAGCTTCAAGAGATAATTGGAACCTTAGTACCAGTTGATGTCAAAGAGAATGCAGAAGCTAGGTCTAATACTCCTAGTACTGACACTCTTGGTCTTGCAGCTACAACCCCTGATGACACTAGTCGCCCTCCAGTACCAAGCGCAGCTACTAATGATCCTAAAAATAAACCACTAAACAATCAATCAGCTAAAGACATACCTGCAGGAACTAATGTAATTTGTCAACCTATTGGTTATGATAATCCTGTTATAGGCAGTGTTGTTGGTAATACTGGTGAAGGTAGTATTGTAATTAGTGTCCAATCTCCTGATGGTACTCAACAAAATATTACTGCTTCACCTCAGCAAGTAAGACCAATAGATGCTAATGTAGCTCAAATTACAGCTGCACAAAACTCAATAAATCAAGCTACTCCTACTAGTATTAGTGATATAAAAAAAAGTATTGAAGAACTAAATGTTTTGGTTCCTGATGAAAATGGAACTATTACACAAGAAGATATAAATAAAGCAGCTTCTTTAATAGCAGGAATTAAAGATGCTATTAGTAAATTGCCAGATGCTGATCTACAAAAACCTGTTTATTTATCAAGTGTTAGTGAGACTCAAGACAGATTAGCAAGAATAATAGCAAAAAATAATCCTCAAACTAATGTAATTCCTCCATCTTCGGATAATGCTAATTCAGCTGCAAAAGATACTAATAATGCTGTAAATCAAGTAGTAGCTCCTGTTATTCCTGGAAATCTTACTTTAAAAGAAATTTATGAAGGTTTTAATAAAAAACTTCCTATTAAAGTTAAACTAAAAAGTGATACACAGAACTGGGGAGACGGAGAAATTAAAATTGTTGATCCTGAAGGGGCACATTTTAAAATTATATTTGATAATCTTAAGACAGAAAAAACCTTTCCTGCTGACTCTAATAAGTTTAAACAACTTGAAACATTTCCTCAAGCTGCCGCTGGCTCTGTCCCTGTAGTTCCTCCTGCTCCTGCTGATCCTACAGCAGATGTAGATATGAGCGATGTAGATCATAGAAAAAATGATGAAATATACTTAATAGGATATCCTAATGATCTTTTTACTATTATAAAGGTTAATGAATCTGGAAAAAAAGGTAATAAAAAAATAGATTCTGTTGAATTAAAATATTCAAAGCCTGATAAAGCACGCAAATCTTTACCAGAAGATATTAGAGGCGATGTTGGTGTTACTAAAATTTTAAGAAATCTTACAGCAGAAAATGAAAACAGACCCACTTTATCTGGTAAGCAAGCACAAAAAGCAAAAGAAAGAGAATTAAATATAGAAGATAGACTTGCTTTAATTAGAGAATTACGAGGTGACGATACTTTATTTGGCTACTATTTGCCTAATAATCCAATAGCTGTTTCTAACTATAATGCAAGTAATAATACTGTTAAAATTAAAGATAGTAAAGATAAAGAAGAAACTATTACTATAGATGATTTAAATAAAAAATATAGATTTAGTAACCCAATAGATATTAATTTTGATGAAAGTAAAGAATATAAATTAAGAAAAATTGCTTTATCAGATAATATGATTGCAAACGTGTTTCCAAATATTAATTCAGATGAAAATATTAAATTTAAAAAAGATAACGATATTGTAAATATAACCTATTATAATATTAATGGCGGTGTAAAAAATTTACCCATTAATCAATATGCTTTTAATGTTCTTAGAAATAGAAATGTATTTATGAATGCTGGGACTTCTGCACGCGCTCCTGCAGCCCCTTCTAAAAAGCAAATTCCTGAACCAACTATATCTCAAGATAATTTAAATAATCTTAAAAGTATTTTAGAATCAATTTATGACAGCTCTGAAAAAGATTCTTCTGATAGATTAACTAAGAAAGGTAGAACAGATTTAATTGCAGGTTATGTAAACGGATTTAAAAGTATTTTACAATCATCAGGATATACCCAATTAAACAATTTAAATGATGATGATGTAATTAATTTATTAGTGAGAGTATCTAAGACACATAATATAAATCTAAAAGGAATGCCACCTGCTACTTCTTCTCCTGGTGGAAGTGGTGGTTCACCTCCTCCTGTTCCACCTCCTGGCGGTTCGCCTCCTCCTGTTCCACCTCCTGGTTCACCTCCTGGTTCGCCTCCTGTTCCACCTCCTGTTCCACCTCCTGGTTCACCTCCTGGTTCACCTCCTCCTGGTGGTTCACCTCCTAGTAAAAATATAAATGACTTTATTCCAAATAAAATAGTAAAGATTGATCCAAAAAATTTCCCTGACAATTTAAATAATCTTATTAGAGATTTCATGCAACATTATGGAAGATCAAATGATTATATCGCGAATAATTTGGTTGGAGAAGTTAAATCTAATACTAATGGTATAATAAATGTTTTTATTCCATTTATTAAATATATAGGCAATCTTCTCGCAAGAAGAAACAAACAATATAGAAATATTGCAGCAGAGGCAAATTTTGATATTTCATATCATGATTTAACAATCTTAGAAAATGGCGTTCTTCCTACTTATCGTTATGCCAAAGATTTTAGAGTAGGGCAGAAAATTACATTTCCTGTAGAGAATTTGCCAGAAAAATTTAAAACTATGTTTAATAACTGGTTGAGAACTCAAATTAAAGTTAGTAGTTTAAGCAATAAGATATTACAAAAAATAAAAATTGCGCAATCTGTGCCTGCCCCAACTTTGCCTGATTTAAAAGAATTAAATGCCGAGGTAGTATCAGTAGATACTGAGCAGGGTATAGTTGGCTTAAAATTTGATTTTTCTGATCCTAATATAAAATACGGTCTAAATGCTGATGAGATGAATGGCTTAAATATTATTAGTATAACTGACCCGCCAAAGAGTTCTCCAGCAGATGTACCAGCAGGAGATGTACCAGCAGGAGATGTGCCAGCAGGAGATGTGCCAGCAGGAGATGTGCCAGCAGGAGATGTGCCAGCAGGAGACTTACCAGCAGGTACACCTGGTGAGGCTCCAGAAGCAGTTGAGCCTGCAGAAGCAGTTAAGCCTGCAGAAGTAGATGTTGACAAATATGCTAAGTTTTTAGATGAAAGTAGTTATAATTTAGTTTCTTATAATAGTCTTGAGGAGATTCAAGAAGGGGACGCTATAAAGTATACTAATAGTAATAATTATGAATTTTTTGGCTTTATTATTTATAAAAATTTTGTTAGAAATATACAAGAAGGAGATTATGTAACTTTGGGAACCAACTTATTATCTAAAGATGATATGAGTGTTAAGATAGGTCAAGCATTCATGATTAATTCAGAAGATATTGCTAGTAATAAAATACAAAAAGTAGTTTTTAAAGAAGAAGGATTAAAAGAACCTCCAGCCGAAGAATCAAAACAATCTGCAGATGAACAAATAAAAAAAATTGATCAATCAGTTGTGGAAACAGTATTAGATCAGCCTGTTGCCGTAGAAGATAAAGAGCTTCTAAATTTTGTAAAAAATTTAAAATATAAACGTGATTTTACTACCACTATGATTTCAAATATTAATCAGTTAAGTGATAATGATTTAGTTATTTTTGATTATGATGGCAAAACATATAGAGGAAGATTATTAAATATAATCCCAGATACAAACCCAAATATTTCAATACTTAAAATTGAAGCATATAATGTTCAAAATTATGATGAACATGAAGTATTGACATTAACTGTTAAAAATGAAAGAATTAATAATTTTGCGAAAGTAACTTTATTAAATAAAAAAGAAGATGATGCTGAAGAGTCTGAAGAGTCTGAAGAGTCTGAAGCTTTTATTACTGAAGAAAAAATAAATGAAGCTATTAATTTTATTAAAAACGTTAATAATGTTAATAAAATTAATCAGATTAAATCTGATGCCAGTAAATTTTCTGATATAGAAAAGAATAATTTTATAATTATAGAATTACCGGATGGAGGAAATGCTATTGAATTTGTTAAAACTGTAAAATCTCAAAGAGATAATGATAATAATAGACTTTTAAATATAAATGACGAAGTTCTTATTAATTTATCAGATTTAAACGACGGAATAGTGAAAGTAATTTCTAAAAAAGATTTATTTAAATTAATGGCAAATATTAAATCTGCAGCAAAAATAAAAAAATTAAATCTTATAAAATATGCTAAATCAAAACAAAAATTAAAAGATAGTAATGATTTAAAGTTTCTTGGACAAGAATCTCCTAAAATTAAAATTTTAAAAGATTTTATTGTTAAAATCCAAAATGAGAAAAGCAGAAGATTAGGCGCCAAAATGATTACAGATTTTGATGATATTAAAAATATTAATGAGCTATCTCTAAAATTAGGCAAAATTTTATATTATGGAGATAAAATCGGTTACCTTACTAATGTAGATGAAAAATCAAAAACAGTCACAGTTAATGGTTTTAATGTTTCAAGATTTAATTTATTTAATAAGCCTGAAGACATTGTAATAGATTTATCTTCTAAGAGAGAAGGAACTGAAATATATAACCCTTTTGATGCTATTAAAGTATTTAATTTACAAAGACCACAAGAAGAATCAGACGAACCAATAAAAACTCTTTCACCAGGGGAAGGGGAAAGGGAAAGAGAAATAGAAGAATTAAGAAGGCGGCAGTCTCGTGACATGGGAAGAAGAACAGTACAAAAATATATAGAAGAAAGGGAAGAAGGGGAAGAGGAAGAGGGAGAAGAAGTACAAGAAGTGATTGAGCAATTTAATGCGCCATTAAAACCAAGAGATGTAAGACCAAGAGGTGCAAGACCTACAGAACCTACAGATGAGGGAGAAGATGAGGAGGAAGATGAAGAGGGAGAGGAAGAGGAAGATGAAGATCAATATGAAGATGAAGATGAAGATGAAGATGAAGAGGGAGAGGGAGAGGATAAAAACGAGATAAACAATAAAAAAGCATTTTATCATATAATTAATAAAGAGTCTCCATTAATTGTTCTGTCCTTTTTAAGAAGACTAAAATTATTAAAAAAATAATTAAACAAAAGACAAAGCCCCTGTATCAGGGGCTTTGTTATATCATTAACATGACATTTAGTAGAGATTTGTATTTTGAAGGAAAAAAATGACAAACAGCAATTTATCATATCAACTTATGTCTTTAAATTATTCTAATAATATTACAAAAACAGCTCAACAATGGGGCTGGAGTGAAAGATTATCAGAGTGGGCTAATTTTGGCGGAGCCAGAATAGAGAATAAAAGTGATATTTTTAAATTAATGATGGATAATCTTCGCTCTATTGATAATGGAGTTAGAGCCACTATTTTAGGTAAAACTATTGGAGATCAAGCCCCATATGCTGGCGAAATAGCAATTAAAAAACTATTAGACTTAGCACAAAAAAGTTATGATGATAAAGAATATTTATTAACTATTTCATATTTAGATCAGTTTTATCAAAAAGTTTTATATTCTGCACAATTATTAAAAAATGTAAAAGCTATTACTGCAAATTTAAATAAAGAATATTTTAAATCTCTTGCCGAAGAATTAACTCCTGAACAAAAAGAAAATATTAAAAAATATTTGGCTACAACCAAAAGCGAACAATATTTGCCTGAAAAAGAAAGACAGGAAATAGAAAAATCTAGAAAAGAAATAGAAGGTAAATTAAAAACTTCATCTAAAAAAAATAAAATTACTAAACAAGCACAATTTCATAAAACTGCCGGTTTATTAGATTGGATTGGAGAGCTTTTAAATTCAAGAAAAAGTGCCTTATCATTATGGGAAAAGATTAACCCAGAAGCTAGCAAAAATTTAAAAAAAGATTTACGAACCGCCTTATCAGCATCTAATAGATTATTATCTGCATTACAGACTAATTTAAATACTATGTCTAAGGCTAGAATAGATAGAAAAGTAGCTGATTATCTTAAACCATCTCAAAACATAATTGATCAGGTTGATTCCTACTCTAATACTATTAATAATAGTAATTTTTCTAAATATACAAGTGATTTAGAAAATGTTTTTAATCAAATTGTTCCACCAGAAAAACAAAAGCAAATAGTTAATAGCCCTGCTAATACTACTAGTTCTAATTCTAGCGCTTTGGCTGCACAAGTATCTGATCCTAAAAATGTTAATATTCCAGCCCCTTCTGCTCAACAAGCTGCGGCTTCTCCTTCTGCTGCTCCTGCTAAAGTTGCCTCTGCAGTACAAGCCGTAGTAAAAGCTGAACCTGCAATAAACAACGCTCAGCAAGCGTTAGCGGCTGCCCCTACTCCTGAAAATCCTAAAGCCGCTGGTATTTTACAATCTGCTAAAAATGCTTTAGGTAAGCTTAAAGATGCAATAGTGGGTCTTGTTTCTAATCCAGAAGAAACTCCACAAGCAATAGTTAATGAAAACATAGAAAAAATTAATCAATCTTTACGAGAAGCAAGAAATAGCATTCCTCCAGAAACAATTGCAAAAGTAGAAGAAGCTGTAAATGCTATTGCAAATATAGAAGAAGATGTTAATTTAGATTCTCTTTTACCTGCTGTAGAAGAGGCTAAAGAAGCTTTAGCAGTTAATCCTCCAACAGCACCTGAAGCTCAACCTGCTGCTCAGGAAATGAGTGGTTTTTTTGCTAGATTAATTAATAGCATTAAAAATCGTGGTAAAGCTAAAGTAGAACAA
>Ga0075473_10001015_pt1 | contig 11725 bp, 13 predicted proteins | sample DEB19_08_DNA_FD_76340 | JGI IMG/M metagenome (GOLD analysis project Ga0075473, IMG submission 76340) | Aqueous microbial communities from the Delaware River and Bay under freshwater to marine salinity gradient to study organic matter... | ecosystem: Environmental > Aquatic > Marine > Coastal ... | reverse complement strand
AGGATTTGTTACACCGATTCCTACATTTCCATTATTAGCTATTACAAATACTTGATTTTGAAAGTTAGATACATTAAAAATGCTATCTGTATTGTTTAGCTGTTCTAAATTAAAAGCTACACCAGCACCCGAATTAATAACTGATAATTGCTCTGTAGCATATATATCCGTATTAAAAGTTGTAGTATCTCCTAATACTATTAAATTACTATCAATAGTCAAAGAACCTTTAATTTTAAGATTGTTATTATATTCATTATTAATTATAAATTTTTTATTACTATTAGTATATTCATTTATATCGTCTGTTTTTAAATATGTAATGCGAGAATTTATTATCGTAGAACTATTGCTGATACTCGTTAATAAATAATCATAATTATTTTTAATATAATTTGAATTATCGCTATTTTTTTTTGAAAAGTAATTTGATGTTTCTAATACATAATTAGAAGTATCAATAACATAATCTGGGATTTTTATACTTTCAACTAATTGATCTATATATCTAAAAATAATCATACCATCACCACCAAAGGCACCATAATTAAGATATCCGCCACCACCCGATCCATATTTTCCTTTATAACCAATAGATTGATTATATTCAATACTGCCATCTCCACCACCACCAATACCACCTGTAGCGTTTAAATAATTGCTTGCGCCTCCAGCAGCAAAATATATTTGATTAGAAGTAGAATTATATTCCCCGATAATATTATCATTTGATAAATCAAAGTAATCTTTAAAAATAATTTCCCCTTTTTCTGTTATAATTTTAGAAATACCATCGCCTCCATCTATAACTTTACCTTCAGAACCACTTCCGCCACCGCCTCCACCGCTATTATAATTTTCAGTTATATCAAAATATCCGTTATTACCATATACATATATATTATCAGCATTTAAAAATGAATAGTTTGTTGATATGATGTTTTCTGTATTTAAACCACCGCCGCCAGATCCTGAACCACCAATACCATTATTTATATTATATGAACCACCACCTTTAGCTATAAGTGTGTTGAACGTACTATCATTACCAATTGAATTACTTTGTGTTGTATAATATCCAGCTCCACCTCTTCCAACTTTAATAGTATAATTATTAGCATATAATATGGCATTCTCAATAAATATTAACTTACCAGCACCACCACCACCTCCGACTGATCCACCTCCACCGCCACCAATTATTATTAAATCACAATTTGTTCCATTATTATTATCATATAATGTCAAAATATATTTTGAATAATTATTGGCATTATATAATTCATCAACTTGCGAATAAGATAAAACCTTGTTATAAATTCTAAAATCTGCTATTGAAAATTTTAGAGTATTATCTGTATCATATCTTGACCTCCCAATAAATTTATCCTTATATATAGCCTTTTCTCCTATTATCATTTTAACTAAAATGTCAGGCTCTTTTATACCATTAATATATACTCCCCAATTTCCACCACCATCTATTGACCAACAAAAATGTTTCCATGTATCGTCAAATAAATTATCATATTGAGTTATTTTGTATTCGTTTGAGCCAAAATTAAAAATATTTATAGAAATATTATTATCAGATATGCCAACATTAATATAATAAGCTTTATCTTGTGAACCAAAGAAAAGTAAGGATTTATTATTTATTGCCTCACCTATTTTAAACCAAAATGAAATTGTGATTCCTTCAGTATTACCCCCGACATTACTTATTTTAAATAATTCTCTTAGATTGCAAATGTCAGGTATTTGTACATATGTATTCTCTGTTCCGTCTAAGTAAATATATTTATTATTTAAAGGAGTATATTCAAAATATAAATCAATATTATCATTTGGATATATTTTAGCATTACCTCTTAAAATAAGATTTGTCGCGTTAATTTCTGTAATATTATATAATGAGTAGTTGCCTTTATTTAAGATATAAATGTCATCTTGAAGAGAATTAAAATTATACCAAAATGGTAAAATTGTATCTATACTTTTTGTATCTGTATTATTATCAAATGTTGTTCCTAAATTTGGATTGTAAGTAAAAATTAATTTTTTATATATTGATTTTACAACAGTCTGATTTAAACTTTCTATATCTACATTGGGAATAACAGATGGTGTAGGTATAGTAACAACTTCAGGTAATATACTCAAAAATCCATCACTCGACATAAATAACCCTTCGCCAACTTTTATAATACCTGCTTTATTTGTACTCGCCAGAGGAATACCATTTGTATTATCTATACCTAATGTATTTTCAATATGTTTAAAAATATCACTTAAAATAATATTTGATGTAGTTTTTAAATTATTAGATAATATGTTAGAAGTGTTTTTAACATAATTAGAACTATCTAAAATCACATCATTACCATTTATATATAATATATTAGCTTGATTATCCCATCGCAAACGTGAAGATGTTGTTAATTTATTTTCGCTATTTATTGATGAATTATTATTAAAAACAATGCCCTGATGTATATATATATTATTATTAGTGCCTCCATATAATTTACTCAAAGCATTACCTCTATTTATACTATCAACATTTATGTTAGTTATTCTTTCTCCAGACCCTATAAATTTTGATGCGGTAACGTCTCCATTAATTTCTAAATCATTTGTAGCAATAGAGAATGCTGTTCTTGTTGTTCCCGATGGAGTAATACTTTCAGTCATTCTTTACTACTAATAAAAATAAATTAAATATTAATAATAAAACAATTATAATAAATATAAACATGTTAATGAAGTAACTATAAAACATTTAATAGTAAGTGGAAATAAATGATATATATTGCTTATATTATTTTCGGCATTTACTGAATAAATATTAACAATAAAATTATCATCTTCCTTTTCTCTGGTATAGCTCTTTTCTCCCATATCTCCTGTATCTCCCATATCACATGTATCTACATCATCGAGCATATATTCTACTATCATTATTAATTATATAAATCACTATTATATTTATATAGTTTAGATAATATGAGAAAAAAAACAATAGGTGGATGGTTTATTGATAATGAACTTAAATTTAATGATGATGTTAATAATTTGAAAAATACACGCGATCTTCAGGATGATTTATCATTTAGTAAACCAAATATATTAGTTAATAATTTAATCCATCACTTATCAACTTGCGCAGGAACAAACAAATCTATTACCGATGGATGTAATAGTAATAATGATAATGGAAACGCTATAAATTATTTATATCTTAATAAAAGTATAGGAGGCCGAAAAAATAATATGAATAATAAAATGTCTGGTGGATGTTTTACATGCGCAAAAGGTAAGAAAAAAATAGCAATGTTTACAAAAACTTTTATAATAATAATACCCAGTTTATATAAAAAATATAAAAGAAATGATAAAATAAGTTTTGATAAATATATTAAAAAGATAAAGGATGATAATAAATATAATAAAAGTATAAAAAAAGGAGGTGCTGAAAGTGAAAGTAAATTAGTAACTAATGAAAATATAGATTACACGAATGTTAGCTTTTTAAATTTAAATAAGCATAAAGAATATGAATTCCCCGATTTTGATAATCAACTTCAAGATTTAAGATCATCAATTATATAAATATGTTATAGATGACTTAATATTTATGGTAAATATAATTCTTTATTTTTTTCATAAGGTATATATTTATTATAATTTATAATAGGTAATTTTTTATCTATATTTCCGTAATTAATTAATACTATTGTCATTTTATCACACTTATTTTTAAACATATCTATCGATTTATTTATTTCGTCATAAGGCACAAACCCATAAATATGTTTAAATTTATCAGGTATAACGAAAAATACAGAATAAAGAGATTCCAATATATTATTTTTTGTGTCTTCAAAAACAGGAAAATATGTGTTTAAATCATATCTATCACTAAGTATATAAATATATATTTTCATAATTTTATCCATATTCATAATTATGCTATTATATTTCCCTTTATCAAACTTTTTAACAAATCTTATGTTTTTTAATATATCTACAAACTCTTTATTTTCTAACAAAAACTTTAAATTCTTATTTTTGTTATATACCACATAATAATTATCTGTATTTGTTTGTTCTACATTATTTATATCATTTTTAAGTTTAGCAGCATTATCAATATTTATTTTTTCATTTTCTATATTATATTTATTTATATTTTCATTTATATTATATGATATATATAATATAATAATTATACCTATTAATATTTTTACATCTAATTTAGATAATATAAAAAATACAAATGCTAAAAAAATATAAATATAATAATTATTATTATTTATATTAGAAATTAAGTTCATATTATAACTAATATCTATCTTAATAATAATTAACTTTATTTATTATTTATACCGAAGCTCCATCTATAAAATATATTATAAATGAAAATAATATTAATATGATACCTACATATATTTTTCTATCATTTTTCATAAGAATATCAATAAGTTCCTTAATATAACTATTTCTATCATAATCTTTACTATAAAACTTATTGCTATATAATTCACTAATATCATTAATTATATCTATAGCAGTTTGTAAAGTATTTTTATAAATATCTTTAATTGACATATTATAAAATTGTTTATCAATATTTTGATTAGCAATGTTATCTGGTAAAGTCTCTAATAATTTATTTAATTTTTTTTCTATTTGACTTTCAATATATTTATCAATATTATTTTTATCAATATTATTATCATTCATATTATTTAATATCTACTTTATTCGTATAAAAGATATTTTATATAATATCCATCATATCTATGTTTGCTATTAGATTTCTTCTACAACAATATCTTTTTAATCCTAATTTATTTAATATTTCAGCTGTTTGAATTTTATCAAAATTTTTATATAGAGGGTCTATATTTTTGTTTTCTTCCATATTCGCTTTTTCCTTTTCATAGTAATCTACAATATCTGCCATCACTCTTCCACACGTAAAGCATCTAATTGGAATAATCATTTATATTATTATCTATCTATTATTAATAATATATAATCATTTTTTATATATACATTTAATTTTAATTAATTATTATATTATAATTATAATAGAAGATAAAATGTCTATTTCCGGATTAAATATGCGACTTTCAAAATTAGAAAATGCCTTTTCGTCATTAAATGTTAATACAACAGAACAAACAACTACGACTTCTGTAGATTTATCAGATGAATTATTGGTAATAAATAATAGCATTAAACAATTGGAAGAAAAATTAGATGGCGTTATTAAAAGAGTATCTGAAAATGCCGAATCTATAAGATCCGATAAAACTTCTTATGAAGACATGTTACAAAAATGTCAAAAATTAGAGAAAAGTATTGAAAAATTAGAAAAAAAAGTAGAAACTCTATCTAAAAAGGGTTCGCAAGATTCTCAATAATTATAAGATTATAATATTATATATATTTAGGAATTGTTTTTTTACATTCTTTTAACATGTCTTGGTCATATTTCCAGACATTAATAGAATTATTTAATATTTCACTATTTTTCTGTAAATAGCCATTATTAGAAACTAATGATTTAATAGCATATTCAGAATATTTTTTAGCATTATTATAGTCTTTGCTTTTTAAAAATATACAGCTCATAATATCTAAAATATCAGGTGAATCAAAATTATTTTTTTGAAAAAGTTCAGTGGCTTTCTCTATGTCTCCGTTCGTAATATCATCTTTTATATAGATTTTAATTAATTCAATATATAAATTATTAAAATATAAATAGTTTGTAGGGTTAATAGTAGATGGATATAATCCTATTTTAGAACCTTCTATAAATGTATTTCTATTATATACTAATATCTTGTATTTATCGCTATTATCAGCTACAAACTTACATAAAAAATTTCTATATTTCAATTTAAACTCATTCATATCATTATATAGAACTTTACATATTCTGGGCTTAACAAAATAGCATGCTTTTGAAATTAGTTTTTTATATATAGACTTATAATCTATATATATTCTTTCGTCAATTATTGAATTTAATGATGTAAATAATATATCCCAATCTTTATTATAAATGTTATTTAACATATTCTCAATATTTTCAACATAATTTTTTCCAATAATAACATCATCTTCCATAATCAAATATAATTTTTCTTTATCATTATCATTATCATTATCATTATCAATAATATTTTTAAATGCCATTCTATGTTTCTCAAAATTAGAAATTTGATTGGTATTGAGTTGTATTATAAGATCGTTATATTCGTTATCATCTGAGTATTTTGAATAATCAACTCTTTTATTATAATCATTAATATTTTCTTCAATATCTTCCTTATCGGGTTTATCAATAATATTTACCCTAATATTAATATTTAGTTTTTTACATATTATTTTTATAGTTTCTATAGTTAAATTAACATTTTTAACTCTTGCTTCCAAATTTTTAGTGCTTAATAAATAAATAATTAAAATCATATATATATGTTTTTGTAATAATTTTATATATTAATTATATCTTTAAACCATTCTTCAATAGTAGGTTCTTGATATTTTTTTCTGAATACATAATATGTAATTTTAGGTATTATTTTGTTTCTTTTATTATTCCTAAACTTAGTTCATTTTCTCATTCTATAATATTATTATTTTATAATACAATCAAATTTTATATAAGTTATATAATAGTTAAATATTTATTAATATGATTGGGGACGATATTATATATGAATATCCTAAATGTGATAGACTTGTAATAATTGGAGATATTCATGGTGATATTAAAAGGTTGAAAAATATTTTGATTCAAGCAAAAATAATAAATAATAATATAGAATGGATCGCAGAACCACCTAATACCGTAATAGTACAAATGGGTGACCAAGTTGATAGTTTAAATAGAGATGGTGGAGATACGGAAAATATTATAAATGACTGGGAAATTTTAGAAGACGTCGAAGTAATATATTTTACAAATTTAATAGATAAAATAGCGCAAACTAAAGGTGGGCGCTTTATTTCTATTATAGGAAATCACGAGTTTATGAATGTTATAGGAAATTATAGCTATGTATCATCTAAAAGTATGAATAATGATGAAAATAGACGCGGTGATTTATTTAAACCTCGCGGGACATTATCACCTATATTATCAAAAAGACCTATCGTATTAAAAATAGATGATTTATTATTTTGTCACGCAGGATTAACATCCGGGCACGTAGATATACTTAAAAAATATAATAAGGATATTCCATATATCAATAAAATTTGGAAAAACTTTGTATTATATGGCAAAGTTTTATTAGAGGACAAGGAAATATTTGATAGTATATTATTAGATAATGAAGGCATTTTATGGACACGCAATTTAGATGATTCTGATAAAGCAAAAAAAATGTTATTAGATATTAATTGTACATTTATGTTTGTGGGACATACAGTAATGGATAAAATAAGAATACATGACAAAACGATATGGTATACAGATACAGGTATTTCAAGAGCATTTGGAAAAAAAGAATATCAATATATGGAGATTATAAATCACAACATATATGTAAGAGATGTTATTGGATAATTTTTTCACTATCAATATTTTATAAAAAATTGATTGATGTATAGAATGATATTTTAATACAAAATATGAACATTTACGATAGTTTACCTAAAGACATTCAAGAACATATTAGAGATAAACATTTCTTATATCCTCAGAATCCCGAATTAAGAAAAGATATTGAAAACTTTAAAATCATAAAGGATAAAATAATGAAAAAATACGAAGATAAAGGTCTCGAATATACGGATGATGTGACAGACGATTTCAATATATATGCGTGGATAGAAAATGATTTATTAAGCTATTGGAATGATAACATCCCTTTAGATATCAAGATATCTAAAAATAATATGACAAGAATGGAAAGATTCACAGCATATAATATTAAGAAAGACAAAAAAATATTATCAGATGTTGTTAATAATTTTCACAATAATAACACAAATATAAAAATCATAAAATATATAGCTGGTCTAAACATTTCTGAAAGAGAGGAGTTTATTAATATTAAATAATCAAGTATATTAGATTAATGAAAAGTAATATTTTGCTTAAAAAATATTTTAATGAATATTTAAAAATAGATCCATTATTTTCAATTATTGTTAACAACAAAGGAGATAAAAATATATATACGGATTATTATTCAAATGAATACATTGATAAATATACTAATATTTTAAAAAAATATAAAAATTTGTCAAGAAATAGTAATGCTCTTTATGATAAATATTTATTTACTATTTGTAATAATAATCTTGAACTCATTAAGTTAAAAAAATATCTAATTCCTTTAAACTCTTATGACAATATTTTAATAGATTTTAAATATAATAATGAATTATATTACACTATTAATAATGATAAGGATTTTTATTTTTTAATTAATAGAATAAAATCGTTAGATAAAATTGTATCTTCTATAATTCAAAGATTAAATGAAGGCATTCGATATAAAATAACTATATCAAGATTTGCTTGTGGATTAATTATAAAAAAATTAAAGGAATATATTAAAAATAAAGATATATGTATAATTAAAGTGCCTTCTAAATATAATAATAAATTTTATCATGATATTATAAATAAACATTATATAGATAACATAAAAAGTGTTATTAATTTTTTAGAATCTAAATATATCAAACATTGCTATAAAGGAATCGGAATCTGTAATATGAAGAATAATAAAGGCAAACTATTATATAAAAAATTAATAATTTCGGAAATATCTTTAAATAAATCTCCTGAAAATATATTTAATATAGGGCTTAGTGAAGTAAAAAGGATACGCGAATTGATAAGTGGAATTATGCGGCAAAAATCAAAATATAAAAGATTGACTGATTTTTTTAAACATATGAACGATAAAAATTTTATATATAAAAATGATAAGGAACTTTACAAGGATTTTGAAAATAAAAGGTCTTTTATTAACAACGTGATTATGAAAGAAAACTTTTATAAAAATGTTGAAAATTATAATATTAAATTTGTTGATAGAAAAATGGAGAATATGTCTCCTGCCGCATATTATTATGCTATGCCGAAAGAAAAAAATGCTTATATCTATATAAATAGAAGTTTAACAAAATATAAATATGAAACTTTTGCTCTAAGTATTCACGAGGGAATACCCGGGCATCATTACCAATACCGATATTTTTCTAAATATAAATTTCCTGATTATAAAATATATTCCAATAATGATTCTGGATTTAGCGAGGGATGGGCGCTATATTCTGAAAATATTGGCAATAAATACTATAATGATGATGAGTATTATGGAAAACTATCATATGAATTATTGAGGTCTATTAGACTTGTTGTAGATGTAGGAATTAACTATTATAATTGGAGCTATAAAAAAGCTTATAACTATATGAAGAAATATTCAACATTAGATAATGATAATATTAAAAATGAGATAGAGAGATATATAAATATGCCTTGTCAAGCAATAACATATAAAATAGGTGAAATGGAGATTTTGAGATTGCGTGATAAATATGTTAATAAAAAAGGTATGGATATTAAAGAGTTTCACAAGAGACTATTTAGTAAAGGTATAATTACATTAAACTTATTAGAAAATACAATATATCAACGTGGGTGATAAAAAAGGAGTACATAATTTTATTTTTTGATAGATTTTATAACTTTTTATTTTTTTAATAGATTTTATAAATTATGTACTCTTTTTTTAGAAACATAGAAAATTATAAAATGAAAACATTTCAAGATTATCCCGATTTTAAACCTAACATTAGTCCCAGAGAAATGTTTGAAATCGGAATCATGGGAGGTTCATATTTTAGAAAAATTAAATCACCTAAAACAGGTAAAATATACAAGAATCATCATAAGAAATTTAAGTTTTTAAAAGATATTCCAAAAAATAAAATAATTAATCAAGAATATGATAAAAGTATAAATAGATATAATGTTGTTGTAGGAACATCTTATGAATATTGGATGAGTAAAAATTGGATAAATGAAGATATTGATCCTTATGGATGGATAGAATGGTATTGTAATTTTTATAATGGCCGAAGAAGCGAAGATGATAAAAGGCAAATAAATAGATGGAAAAAATCAGCTGGTCCTAAAGGGAGATTTAGAAATCAATTACAGCGTAAAATAAATGAGATGGGAAGCAATAAAGAAACAATATATCCCCGATTAAGACAAACATTATTACACTGGGGGTGGGATTCTCGTAAAATGTCTGTTAAATGATATATTATATTATATATAAAAAATTGATTTATTATATATCTTAATGATAATTAATGGATACCGAAAACTTAGATAAACTTATTGAGTTAAAGAATAATGAAATAATGACAATGTATGAAAATAAAATAAGTAAAAATAAAAAAATGATTAATAATCATTGTGATATTGATTATAATAGCAAAAAGTTATTCAACAAAATCAATGCTGGATTTGAACAAAAGTTTAAATCATCTAAAGCTTATCAAAGAATGCTTGAACACGAACAAAATAAAACACCTATATAAATATATGTCAATATATAATAATAATACAATGTCAGAATATAATGACAATGTCTCGTGTCAGCCCGACATTAATGATATTAAAAAAATTAACAATATTATAGATAATGATATTTATAAGTTTATTAAAAAAAATAGCAAAATCAACCTATTAAATAAATGTGATGCCATACATTCTAATAATGGAATTGATAAGAACTTAATAATAAACAGAATAAATATTATTAAAAATAATAGAAAAATATTAAAAAAACTATTAAAAATTCCAATGATTGAACAACGAACTAAAGAATGGCATGAAGCAAGAGATTCGCGATTAACAGCAAGTGATTTATACGATGCTATAAAAAAAAACAACAATAGTGATAAAATTGCTAAAAAAAAAGCAAAAATATTAGTTGATAACATTAATTATAATGCTGTACCTGCTTTAAAATGGGGTACTATGTTTGAACCTATGGCTACACGCTGCTATTCACAATTAAATAATAATATTAAAGTTTATGATTTTGGATTAATACTTGATAATAGCAACCCTCATTTTGGAGCATCTCCAGATGGTATTAATGAATTGGGTATAATGATTGAAATAAAGTGTCCTTATTCAAGAAAAATAGTTGATGGTTATATTCCAGAAAAATATAAAATGCAGATTCAAGGACAATTGGCAGTATGTAATCTAACGGAATGTGATTATATTGAATGCGAATTTGCTTGTATTGAAAATGAAGAATATATGACAAAATACAAGGATATTACTACAAATCATGGAATTATTGCGGAATATCAAGTATCTGGATCATATAAATATTTATATAGCGATGAATATTTAAATGCCGAAGAAGCTTATAATAATATTTGTAAAAAAAATATTGATTATAATCATGCTAATACTCTTGACAATACTTCTAAGTTCAATAAATTAATATTCTGGGAACTTAAAATTATTAATATACAAAGAGAATTTTTTAACAAAGATGAATGGGAAAAAATAATTCCTAAAATAAATGAATTTTGGAAAAGTGTAGAAAATTTTAAATTAATGCCTATTGAAGATAATATTAAAAAATTTACATTCATTAATGATGATAGTGATTGATAATTATTTACCAATTCCACGGATTTATACGTA
>Ga0075473_10001010_pt1 | contig 11752 bp, 21 predicted proteins | sample DEB19_08_DNA_FD_76340 | JGI IMG/M metagenome (GOLD analysis project Ga0075473, IMG submission 76340) | Aqueous microbial communities from the Delaware River and Bay under freshwater to marine salinity gradient to study organic matter... | ecosystem: Environmental > Aquatic > Marine > Coastal ... | reverse complement strand
TTTATACGAAGAATTAGAATCTATAAAACAAAGTAAAATCAAAACTCACACTATAATGATAGATGATGTTCGTATTTTCGGTCAGCATTGGGGAGAAAGCATAACACTAGAAAAATTAAAAGAAAAAATATTAGAAATAAATGTAGATTATAAATTTACTTTTGAAGATAATCAATACGCGCCTAAAGATATATTAGTAGCTTATCTATAATAAATGAAAAAAGTTTTAGTAACTGGTGGAGCCGGATTTATAGGCACTAATTTAATCAAAAAACTTGTATTAGAGAATTATCACGTAACATCGATAGATAATTACTCCACGGGTTTGCAATCAAACCATCAGAATGATCATAATGTTATATATAAAAACATTGATATAAGAAATATAACTGATTATTCTATATATGGAAAATTTGATATAGTATATCATTTAGCTGCTATGGCTAGAATACAACCATCCTTTAATGATCCAATTGGCTATTTTAATACCAATGCATCTTCTGTCATGGTACTTACAAATTACTGCGTTAAAAATAATATTCCTCTAGTGTATTCTGGGAGTAGTTCTCATCATTCTGGTAAATTTAAAAATCCTTATACTTTTAGTAAAGATATAGGAGAAGACATAATAAAATTGTTTCAAATACACTATGGATTAAAATCTTCTATATGTAGATTTTACAATGTATATGGTCCTCATCAATTGACTTCTGGTGAATATTGTACTTTAATAGGATCTTGGGAAAATAGAGTCAGACAAAATCTACCTCTATTAATATACGGAGATGGATCAAAAAAGAGAGATTTTACTCATGTACACGATATAGTAGATGCACTATATTTAATTTTGAAAAATAGTGCATGGGGATATACATTTGAATTTGGAAGAGGAAAAAATTATTCAATTTCTGATATAGCTAAAATGTTTGGAAAAGAAGTAGAATATTTGGAAGAAAAAAAAGGAGAAGCGGAAGTCACTCTCTGTTCAGATACTTTAGCCAAAGACATATTAGGATGGAATCCAAAATTAAATGTAGAAGATTATATAAAAAATCTAGTAGAAAATAAATAAAAAAATCTATAAGAAATTGATAATGGTGAAAATAATATATAGATTATCTGAATCAGGATACAATAAAGTAAAACCGAACTACATAAACAATATTAATTGCCTAAAAAATGCTCTACAAGAATTTAATGAGGATACTAATGAATGGTTAATTATAGCAGATAATATTGGCGAAAAAACCGAACAGTTAATTCGTGAAGTATATAAAGGCGATTTAAAAAAAGTTAGTATTGGAAATGGAGCTGGCACATTTAATTTAGCTATGGACGAAGCTCTTGAGTGTAAACAAAATTTTGTTTATTTTTTAGAAAATGATTATTTACATAGAAAAAATTCTAATAAAGTATTGATTGAAGGCCTTAAATTAGGAGCCGATTTTATATCCCTATATGATCATCCAGATAAATACATCGATGGAGTTAATCCATACATAGATGGAGGAGGAGAAATCACAAAAGTTTTTTTATCGGATAGTTGTCACTGGAAATTAACTAACAGTACTACTATGACATTTGCAACTAGTATAAATCAATTAAAAGAATCGGAAAATGTATTGAGAAAATGGACATCTACTACTCATCCTCATGACTTTGAAATGTGGATAGAGTTAAGAGAATTAAATAAAACCCTAATAACTCCAATTCCAGGATATTCTACACACGGAGAATCTCAATGGTTATCACCGTTAATGGATTGGAGCACAGTAGTTTAATATGTAAATAAAAAAAAATATGCTAATAGCGACGCTTAATCACAATCTTCCAAATCTAACAGATAATTTAGTTGAACAACTTAAGAGAGATCCTCATTTTAAAAATTGTGAAATGATGGTCGTCGACAATGGATCAAAAGAAAATCTTGCTAGTTACACAACACATAGACTAGATACAAACGTATTTTTTGGAGGAGGTTTTAATGTAGTACTAGATTATTTCTTATCCACAAATCATGAGTACTTATACTTCTTGAATAATGATTTAATATTTCACGGTCCTTCTTTTATATCTACATCTTTAAGAGAAGCCAAATCATCCAACGCTGGAGTGTATTCTCCATCGATAATAAATGCTTCTGTGAGACAGTGTCACTGGAAACAGATGTGGAATTGGGGTAAGGGACTTCGTGCTGTAAGATGGATAGATTTCCAGTCTCCTCTTATAAGAAGAGATGTTCTAGAGAGAATTGGAAAATTTCCAGAAGAACTTATTTTTGGTTGGGGTTTGGATTTTTATGCTGGTTGTATAACTGAGAAAAACGGTATAGCTACAATAGTCTCTGATAATAACACGATATGTCACTTAAATTCTCAAACGTTTGAGCAAAATAAGATAGACATAGGAGTAGAAGAATTTTGTAGAGGGGCAGAAATGAATATGAATAACTACTTTAGGAATTCTGAGTATTTTAAGTTATATATAGATCTTAGATCATACGGAGAAAATTATAAACTGTATTAATAATATGAAACTAAACGATTTAGCAGTAAAATATGATACTGACAAAGGAGAACATGCGCACGATTATACGCCAATATATAGCGTGTACTTAGACCAATTCCAGGATATAAATTTTAACTTTTTAGAAATTGGAATTTATAAAGGAGCATCTATTAAAATGTGGAAAGAATATTTTCAAAAAGCAAAAATAGTGGCTATCGATATAGATTCAAACTGCAAAAATTTTGTAGAAGACAGGATCTTTATTGAAATTGGTGATCAAACAGACCAAGTATTTTTAAGAGATTTAGATAAAAAACACGGTCAATTCAGTGTAATACTAGACGATGGAGGACACAGTAATAAACAACAGATAACATCGTTTGAAGTTCTATTTCCTCTATTGAATCCGGGCGGATTGTATATAGTAGAAGATTTACATTGCTCTTATGTAAAGAATAGTATTTGGGACGATTATCATATTTCTGGAGTGGAGTATTTTAAGCAATTGGTGGATAAAGTCAATCTTTTTGGTAAAAGTTTTACAGGTTACAAAGAGATAGCGGGTCAAACTTTGGATTATTACGAGAAAAATATAGAATACATTCATTTTTACAAGAGCGTTTGTGTCATAGCGAAAAAAGAATTTCCAATATGATATCTTGTAGATTTGATGGAAGGTTAGGGAACAACTTATTTGAGATCGCTAATGTCTTATCAGTCGCGAAAAAGGCAAATACAGATTTCATACTTCCTGAAACTACTTGGGCCGGTCATAGAGGACACAGGAAAGTAGACTTATCTATTTTTGACTACAATTTTCCTAGAGGAGAAGTCAGTTGCGAAAACGAATACTGTGAAATGAATTTTCACTATGACGAAGTTCCCATAAAAAAAAGTTTAAAACTAAGCGGTTTTTTCCAATCTTGGAAATATTTTGAAAATATTAAAAACGATATACTAAATACATATTTTACTCCAAATAAACAGATCTTGAGTAGATTAGATCAAATACCAGTATCAGAAAATAGTCTAGCGATAAGTGTTCGACGAGGAGACTATCTCATGCTTCAAAATAATCATTGCGTAATAGGCGTAGATTATTACCAAAAGTGCATAGATAAGTATTTCACTGAGGTCGATCAAATATTTGTATTTTCAGATGATTTTGACTGGTGTAAAATGGTTTTTGGAGATGAAGTAATTTACGTGGAAGAAGATGAAGGAACTCAATTGTTTTTAATGGCTAAGATAAAAAATATGATACTATCGAATAGTACCTTTGCTTGGTGGGGAGCGTATCTAAATCAGAAAAATGGAATCATAGTGGCGCCGCATCCTTGGTTTGGTCCTAACTATAAAGATAAAAATACGAAAGATCTATATGTACCTACTTGGAAAATAGAAACTCATTTTCCTGAATTTGAACCTTATAATATAACAGAAAACATGTATAATTAATGATTTACAGAATAGTACAATACATACAACCTTGGGAAATAGATCAATTAGAGAGACAGATCAATAAGATGATACCGTCTTCTTATCTAATTGAAGATCGTCATACTGTAATATGGGATGTGAGTATGAATTTAGAAATTGTAGATTGGAGTAAAAGTAGTATAAGCAAGCAATTTTTTATAGATAAATTTAATAATTTAAAGTATACTACCTCTATCTACTTTAAAGAAGAGTTTACTATAGACGAAGAAATAAAAGGCGCAGCTGATAAAAAAAGAGACTGCTCGAATAAAAATCAAGACTATACTATTTGGTTAGATTCCGATATATACTTTCCAGAATCATGTCTAGCATACATTGTAAAAACAACAGAAAACTTAGATCCTAAAAAACATCACATAATAACACCAGAAATAATAAAATATTGGGATAATAGTTGGGATTGTATAACTCATCAAAAATTTTTAAATGAACCTTTTAACCAAAGAGATTATTTCGATCTGTATAGTCTAGATTCTATACTTTCACAGTGCGATATCCAATTTGATGAATTACCAAGAGGAATTTTAAAATTTGGAGCGGGTTGGTTTACTACACTTTCTGATAAATTAATAAAAGACGTTAAACTACCAAAAGAGTTAGGATCTTATGGACCCGATGATACTTACGTAATGCTATGCAGTAAAAAATTTGGAACCGTGCAATATATTATAAGAGGTGTAGTTGTTTCCGAAATAGGAAAAAAGTATGAGAAATTTAAAGATTATTATAAACCTCAACTAAATATAAAAATAAAAGATAGAGTAAAAATATCAGATCAAGAATTTCAAAATCTAGTGATTAAATTTTATGAAAATAAATAAAAGATAAAACATGAGGATAAGCTTCATAATACCTAGTAGAAATAATTTAAAATACCTAAAACAAGCTGTAAATTCAATACAGGACAATTATGGAACTGAACACGATCTTGTTTTACTTGATGATGCGTCTACAGATGGAACTTGGGAATGGATACAAAGTAAGTTATCAGATAACATAACAGGATACAGAAACGAAGGACCTGAAAGGGTCGGTCACACAGTTCTTTATGACAAAGGAGTGGAATTGAGCAAGACAGAGATTTTCACTATATTCCACGCAGACATGGTCACAACGCCTTCTCACGTTCCAAATTCTCTTAAACACTTAAAGAAAGGAAAAGTAGTTTCTGCAACACGTATAGAACCTCCGCTGCATCCACCCGGTCCAGAAAAATTGGTTAGAAATTTTGGTTTAGAACCAGAGGAATTCCAAAAGAATAAAGCAGAATTTTTGGCTTTCGTAAAACAAAACGAGTCTTTGGATGGTGACATGACCACTCAAGGCATATTCGCACCGTGGATGATGTATAAAGATGACTTCGTTGCCATAGGAGGTCATGATAAGCTGTTTGCACCTATGGAACTAGAAGACTCCGATCTTTTTAACAGGTTTTACATGGTTGGTTACGATCTAATACAGTCTCGAGATTCTTACGTGTACCACATGACCTGCAGAGGAAGTCGATACAAAGACGGATTAGAAATAGAAAAGGAGATACCTCTTCCTGATGGAACAATATGGTACAAACCAAAAGATTCTGAAGAGTATATTAAATTGAGACACAATAAATTTAAAGAGTGGTGGAGAAAGTGGCACTGCGATGTGCTTCACGACGAACTCATGATGCCGATAGTGCCCAAAAGATACGATACTACTTTTGTTATAACAAACTGTAACGAAAAACTTATAGAGATACTTGAACCTTGGTGCGATAGGATGTACGTGGACTGCGAATACTCTAATTATGCGAATAGAGAATCTCTCGAAAGTTTACTGGATTTATCAGATAAATTACACAGAATAGATGAAAAACACTTAGGAGATGTGATAGTAGCATTCGATGCAAAAAAACTGAACAACAACAATTTCTCCCAGTTCGTAAAGAATTTGCCTTTCATAATTCAAGAATCAGATTCTTTGGGTACTTTCGAGTATGATTGTTTCTCTGTAGAAGTTAGATCTCTATCCCCAAAAGACATGAGATTGCCAATTATAAAAAACGTATTCTGACAGATATTTATTCCAAAAGACCACATGGCACAGGCAGCAAACCCATTACTGAACATAACCGTAGCAGGCAAGAAATACAAGCTCAGGTTCGACGTCAACGACAACCCGACCAAACTGGGAGTCAAGATGCAGTTCGTCCTTGACCAGGACATAGAGGATCCCAGAGAGAAGCAGAAACTGGCAAGCGAGGTTTCCGTAGCCCTTCAAAAGAGGCTTGGTGAATCAGGTGTGATGGTTGACTACGACGACCGCAACCCTTACAAGAACGTTATAGGCTTCGTTGTGCCGTTGAACTCTGTGGCCAAGCTGATAGTTTCTGCCATGAAGGGGGGACAATAAAACAAAAACAAAAGCATGAGAAAGGTTGTGAGGGCGGTGTTCGATAACCCGCAAGATCTGCAAGCGGAGGAGGTTTCCTCTTCCGAAGAACTAAAGAAACTTATAAAGAAACAGGCTCCTGAGTCCATGCGCTTGGCGTTCGACGCCAACAAGCAGTACGCGACTCTGTTCGAGATCAACGATTCCGCATACTACGTAGAGATACACAGGAAGAACTGGATACAGGCGCTTGAGACTTGTCTTCTCTGGTACGTTGAAGACGAGGACTACGAAGCGTGTAAGGCGATAAAAGACTTAGTGAACGACATTAAAAACAGGGGTAAGAAAAACAAACTTAACTTGGATGACAGTGGAGAGGGATTTTAAAGGCATACAGATGGGCGTTGACGCCATTCTAAACACCAAGACGATAATAAGACGCCGCAGGCGCAGCGCATCCGACAAGAAGAAGGAACTGTTCGTTGCCTTGATCAACGCGCTGGAGGAAGTCAGGGTCCGTCAGGCGCTCATGTACGCTGACCTCAGCTTGGACTTCTCAACGTACGACGAGAAGTTCTTCACGGCGATAGACATACTGATGCACATGGGTTTCGGAAGCAAGTGCACCGACGTCATCGGTTTCTACCTCTACGACAGACTCAACGGCGATGGCTCCATAAACCCGCTAGTGGTGAACGGCAAACACAACGTGGTGTTGAACAACGCTTACGAGCTGTGGAACTTTCTGTGTCAGATAAACCCGAAACTCAATGAATGAGGCCGGCAAAGAGAGGACAGGGTTCGTGTTCACGAAAGAGAACATGGCTCGAGACGTGAGACCCGACAGCTGGTGGTACAAGGGGTTGGCGTTGACCAAGGCCCAAGTACAGGAAGCGATGGCGCACACGAGGTCGAACGAGGAGGCAGCACGGTGGTTGGGCATACACTACAGGACGTGGAAGAAGTACGCTAAGATGTACAAGGACGATGAGACTGGACAGACGCTCTTCGACAAGCACATGAACATCGCAGGCAAGGGGATACCCAAGAATTGGGCTCACGGTCACTGGAAGAAGACTCTCGACGAGATGCTCACAGTAAACCAGCCGATGGGCACAAAGCACATACTCAACCTCAAGGAACTCCTGATCAAGGACGGTCGAATGGGTTTCAAGTGCAACAGTTGCGGTTACTGCGAGAAGAGGTTGACGGACATGAGAGCGCCGCTTATACTGCACTTCAAGAACGGGTTGAAGAGCGATTGGCGCATAGAGAACCTGCAGTGGATGTGCTACAACTGTTACTTCGTTTTCATAGGCGACGTGTTCACAAACCAGTTCCTAAAATCTGTCGAGACCAAACCACTGACGGAAGCCGCTCTCAGACAGGACGTGCAACAGGAATTCGAGCTCGATGATTGGTACTACGAACACCTCAGGAAGATAGGACTCGACGGAGCGGGAGACGTTCACTTCAAACCGGAGGAACCCAAACCGCAGGAGGAAGGCGACGAGTTCATCGATTTTAAAAAGTAAAACTATTCCTTTTGGCGACCAATCGGTTGCAATAGGGCCTATGTACTTTTAGCCGGGAATTCTGTATATTTGTCCTGTAACAATCATCAAAAACAATGAAGAACAGATTCGAAGCGTACAACAGAAAAGCCGTATTCTCGGAAGTCAAAGACTACTGCCACTTGTCTAAACCTTTCGACTACGTAGAGGTCATACAGTGGAACAACGGAGAGGGATTCGACGTAGATATGTCCACATCGCAAGGCAACGAGACTTTAAGGATCACATACGGTCAGTGGAAGCTTCTTAAAAAATTGGTCAAAGCTTTGGACGAACAGCAAATAAAGTAAAAAATCAGGGCCCTTAGCTCAGCTGGTCAGAGCAAATGACTCATAATCATTAGGTCGATGGTTCGAACCCATCAGGGCCCACCAAAATTAAAGTTATGGAAATAAAACTGTGTCCGGATTGCCGAGGAAAAGGTAGAACAGAAACAAGAGACAGAGAAGGTTACCACACGCGCAAGTGCAAGCGGTGCAATGAAACAGGCAGAGTAGTGGTAAAGACCTACGAAGTGGAATTGCCCTTAGACAGGGACCTCGCCCTGTTCTATGTCTCTGATCGCAAGATAATGGAAGCCATAAAAGAGATAAAACGCAGATAGTTATAGTAAAACAAACTATGAAATCAGAAGAAATCATATTCGTCGTGTTCCTGATCTTTATCTGCGTGTCTTCAGGTGTGGTATACTACCTGGGACGAAAGGAAGAGGAGGAAGAGGACGACTACAGACCAAGAAAATAATATCTTTCTAGTGAGAATAAATAATTTTTATGGGAAAGGACTGGTTTTCGATCCAATATTTATCCATGAAGTCTTAAACGGTTTTGTGGCTAGGATCAAAAACTCAAGTCCGCATGAAAAACAAGAAGAAGAAACCTAGTAAGACCAGAGCGAACAAGTTTATGCCGAGCAGAAAGTACGTGAACAAGATATTCGAATGGTGCCTCAAGACCTACGGCAAGTCCAAGTACAACAAAGAGTTTCCGGAGATCCAGTACAGGAAGGCCAGCGGTTGGGACGACGATCCGTACACCATGGCTTTCTACGACGATTCTGAGGCGGTCATATTCATAAAGAAGGGGGAACACCCGAACCTGAGCATGTTGGCCAATAGCATCATACACGAGTACACACACTACAAGCAGAACTCCCACCACTACCACATCCTCAGTCTGTATCTTCCGTACGACAGGAATCCGATGGAGAAAGAGGCAAATAGAATCGCCAACAGGGACACAAAAAAGTGCCTGAAAGAGATACTCGGTTGATGACCACAAACTAAAACAAATATTTATAGCCATGTTGTACTACGACATTTTGGACGAGATAGCCGAAACCAACATACCCTCGAGCATTCACCCTGAACTTCACGTGAACCCGAGGATAGTGTGGGTGGAAACCATCGCCCAACTGATCGAGAGTGGACAGATCAAAGGTTCTTACGAAACATTAAGTTTTTACGCAAAACATTGGGAACCCTTACTATACAAAAAATTTAGCTCGCTCAATTAAACGATGGAAGAATTTATCACACAAGAATACGCCATACAGTACGGCGTCTTAGGCATAGTAGCTTTCGTACTGGCGTACGTGACCCTTTCCCAGTACAAGAGGCTATTGAAAAAGAACGACGCACTAGAAGTTAAAGTAGACAAACTACAGGCGGAAATGGTTACATTGCTGGTAGAAGAGAGGGACAGACTAGCTGACCTCATAAAAGAAAACACCGCGGCATTACAAGAATTACAGAAGACCATACTACACTATATGGTCAACAACAACAAATAAAAAAAAATGGACAGGTTAAAAAGGTTTGCACTGAAGAAAACGGTAGACGGGTTGGACAAAGTTTTAGAAGCGAAAGCCCACTTCGACAAGAGGGAAGAGAAGAAGTCGTACACGAAGAAGATCATATCTCTCAAAGAAACCTTGACCGATCTGATGTTCCACGGAGAAGGCGACGAGAAGACAGAGGCGTACGAGAAAGTACAGCTTCTGAACAGGATGCAGACAGAGCACGAGCTTTCCAACCAGGACAAACGCACCGTGGACGAGATGGTAAAGAAGTACAAGGTTTGATATTTATTCCAAAAGACATGCATTACATAGATCCAATAAAGTACAGCAAACAACTCAAGAAGTTCTCTAACCTAAACGAGAACAGGGAAGTATCAGAAATGAAAGTACCGCACGATGGACACAAGAAAGTACCTCTCAGCGAAAAGATAAAGTCTCTCAGCCCCGAAAAACAGGAAGAGCTGAAGCAGTACGTTGAGACCATCAAAGAGATAAAGAGAAAGATCTCGGAAATACTCGAAGAAACACCGAAGAAGGTAGACGAAACAGGAGGCAACATGTCCTCAGGACTTTACCTCTCGACAGAAGAATAAACGAAAAAAACAGTTGTGCACAATCTATTATACGGAGTACTATACGGCATCTTAGGCCAAACGATGTCGTTCCTACAGTTACAGGCTTCAATAAAATACGGGTGGCAGGAGAAATACCTGTGGATCGTATTGCTCTTCGGCGTACCCAACATTTGGGTCTACATGCAGAGCGTCAACCATTTCATAATCGCTTTCAACGGGACACTGTGGGAATCCAGACTTTTGGGTTTCGCAATCGGTGTGGCCGTGTTCGCGGTGATGGGTTGGTTGCTCTTCTCTGAACCGATGACGTCAAAGACCGCAGTCAGTCTGCTGCTCGCGCTTTGCATAGTGTTAATTCAAGTATTATGGAGATAGAAGACAGATCAGAAGAACTCCAGATGTTGGAGAACAGTTCCTACTGGGACTTGGACGTACTAGAGAGGTACAACAGACCGATACGCGATAAGATATTGGTGTGGGAAAGGTATCAACCCAAGACTTTGATAGGTAAACTTTGGAAGAGATTCAATATATTAAGGTTGAAGAAGAAAATCTACCACTACAAAAAGAAATGAAGATAGGATACTGTTGCATCTGCCTCTCTCAACCCGACCTCAGCACCAATCGCTCGATGGTCAAGCGTACTTTCCAACAGAAAGGCATCGCTTACGCAAGCGATTTGGCTCTCAAGAACGTTACTGACCTCTACAAGATCCTACAGTGGAATTGTGAGAAAGGCATCAAACTGTTTCGCATGTCTTCCGACATGTTTCCTTGGGCAAGCGAATACAGCATCAACGAATTGCCCGACTACGCAGACATCTACGCTAAGTTGGCTGAGTGCGGTCAGTTGGCATGGCAAGAGGACATACGTTTGACGTTCCATCCCGGTCCATTCAACGTGTTGTGTTCTCCGAATCCCAAGGTGGTAGACAACACCATCAAGGATTTGGAAATCCACGGACAGATCATGGACATCATGGGACTGGAGCGTACGCCTTACAATCCCATCAACATACACTGCAACGGTGTGTTCGGTGACAAGACAGCAAGCATGGACAGGTTCGCAGTCAACTTCGCTAGGCTCTCTGAGTCTGTGCGGAGTCGACTCACTGTCGAGAACGACGACAAAGCTAGCATGTACTCAGTGTTAGATCTTATGCACCTGCACAAAAAGATCGGTGTACCCATCACATTCGACTACCATCACCACGGTTTCTGTACCGGTGGACTCAGCGAGCAGGAAGCCCTTGCTTTGGCGGCTTCCACTTGGCCTTGCACTCCTATCGTACACTACTCAGAATCAAAAGCACTGCACGAGAACGACAGCAAGATCAAAGCACAGGCTCACTCAGACTACGTCAACGCCATGCCGAATACTTACGGCTTGGACGTGGACATCGAGGTCGAGGCGAAAGCCAAGGA
>Ga0075473_10001009_pt1 | contig 11755 bp, 10 predicted proteins | sample DEB19_08_DNA_FD_76340 | JGI IMG/M metagenome (GOLD analysis project Ga0075473, IMG submission 76340) | Aqueous microbial communities from the Delaware River and Bay under freshwater to marine salinity gradient to study organic matter... | ecosystem: Environmental > Aquatic > Marine > Coastal ... | reverse complement strand
AACAGAATCTAAATTAATTGCCATCACACGACGCCATTCAGCATCCGTTGTTCGCAGAGTTTTTGACATTTTTTCACTCATGACACCGTGTGCAAGAACGAGAGAAAATGGCGCGCCATATTTTGCAAGCAAAGATTCGGCAGCATTTCTTGTCTGAATTTGATCTTCTAAATCGCACGCACTTGTTTGAAAAGTTATTCCAGGGAACTCTAAACGCAGTTGCTCGGCAGCACTTTCTAATCGCGCAGAATCTTTTGCGATTAATACCGAACCAATTCCTGTACGAGCTAATCCGCGGGCAACTTCGAATCCAAGACCACGCGATCCACCGGTGACAAACGCCAGTTTCGCTGCAGAATCACTCGACATATTCATGGCGATACTGTGCCCGAAACTTTGCCTGCCTGCCCGTCCACTTGTATCCCGAGCCCAGAAATCCACCTCTTTATGTGGTCAATCTCGCCTTCATTAGGTGCTTTCCTTATTTTTATCCCTGTGTGCATGCCGATAGTCTTAGCCTTGCAAGTGGTTATTTGAAATACACCAAGTAGGGGAGCGCCAGTGTCGGCAAAGGATCCGAATCAGGACTTTGGAGCCAATGAATGGCTCGTCGACGAAATGTACGAGCGCTACTTAGCAGACCCAACTTCACTTGAACCGTCGTGGATTGAATTCTTTAAAACTTATAACCCATCTAATAATTCTTCAGGTAACTCTTCAGCAACTGCATCTTCAACAAGTGCGAGTGCACCAATTGCTGGTGCGCCACGTGGTGGCGTTCCACCAACACCAAAAGCTGCAGCAGCTGTAACGCCAACACCTGTTGCGCAAAGTCATTCACCTGTTGCACAAGTACCAGTCGCGCCTGCACCTGTTGCACCTGCAGCTCCTGCAACACCTACGCCACAAACTCCTGCATCACAAAAACTCGTTCGTGATCGATCTTTGCAATCTCCAACACCTGCCGATCCTGTTGTTAAACCAGTACCTGTTTTAAGCACACCTGATGCTGCGCAATTAGAACCAATTCGTGGAGTCGGTGCGCGCGTTGTCGCAAGCATGGAAGGTTCGCTTACTGTTCCTACTGCAACAAGTGTTCGCGCCGTTCCTGCAAAGCTCATGATTGATAATCGAATTGTTATTAATAATCATATGAAGCGCGCTCGCGGTGGAAAAGTTTCTTTCACGCACCTTATTGCCTTTGCAATGATTAAAGCGCTTCGCCAGATGCCAGAGATGAATGCTTTCTTTGGAGAAATCGAAGGCAAGCCTGCAATCGGCCATCCTGAACACATTAATTTGGGTATTGCAATTGATTTAGCAAAAGCAGATGGATCACGACAATTACTAGTGCCATCCATTAAGGGCTGTGAAAACCTTGACTTTGCACAATTCTGGAGTGCATATGAAGCAGTCGTAGGAAAAGCCAGAAGTGGAACTCTTACAGTAGAAGATTTTGCAGGAACAACAGTTTCACTTACTAACCCAGGAACTCTTGGAACTGTGCACTCTGTGCCACGTTTAGTGCAAGGACAAGGCCTCATTATCGGCGTTGGTGCACTTGATTACCCGGCAGAGTTTGCTGGAGCAAGTGAAGAAACTCTTGCGCGAATGGCAATTAGCAAGATTGTTACGCTCACAAGTACATACGATCATCGAATTATTCAAGGGGCACAATCAGGAGATTTCCTTCGTCGCATTCACGAATTACTTCTTGGTTCAGAGAATTTCTACGACGAAATCTTTGCAGCACTTCGTATTCCTTACGAACCAATTCGTTGGGCACAAGATTTCGAATTCTCAAAAGATGAAGAGATCAATAAAACTGCTCGTGTTCAACAATTAATTCATGCATATCGCACACGTGGTCACATCATGGCTGATATTGATCCACTCGAGTATCGCCAACGCTCACATCCAGATCTAGATGTTGTAACACACGGATTAACTCTGTGGGATCTTGATCGCGAATTTGCAACAGGCGGTTTCGGCGGACAAAAGTTTATGAAGTTGCGAAAAATTCTTGGTATTTTGCGCGACTCATATTGCCGCACAGTTGGAATTGAATATATGTATATTCAAAGTCCTGCAGAACGTCAGTGGATTCAAGAGCGTGTTGAAGTTGGTGTTCAAACATTCCCGCGCGAAGAACAACTTCGCATCTTGCGCAAACTCAATAGTGCAGAAGCGTTTGAAACATTCCTACAAACCAAATTCGTTGGTCAGAAGCGCTTTTCACTTGAAGGTGGCGAATCAGTAATTCCAATTCTTGATGCAGTTATTTCTAGCGCAGCAGAACGTGGCCTTGATGAAGTATGTATTGGCATGCCACACCGTGGACGCCTCAACGTTCTTGCAAACATTGCTGGTAAGTCCTACGGACAAATCTTCCAAGAGTTTGAAGGACACTATAAAGATAATGAAGTACACGGTTCAGGCGATGTGAAGTATCACTTGGGAACTGAAGGTGTGTTCACAGCAGAATCTGGCGCAACAACAAAGATTTATTTAGCGGCAAATCCTTCTCACCTTGAAGCTGCGAACCCAGTTCTAGAGGGCATTGTTCGCGCAAAACAGGATCGCCTTAATGTGAAGAATGCTTATTCTGTTCTACCAATTCTTCTTCACGGTGACGCAGCATTTGCTGGTCAAGGTGTTGTCGCAGAGACATTCCAACTGTCACAACTTGCGGGTTATCGCACAGGTGGAACAGTTCATGTCGTTGTAAATAACCAAGTTGGATTCACCACTTCACCACATGCATCTCGTACTTCCCGTTATTCAACAGATATGGCAAAGATTATTCAGGCACCTGTCTTTCACGTAAATGGTGATGATCCAGAAGCATGTGTTCGCATTGCTCGTTTAGCATTTGAGTATCGTCAAGCATTTAACAAAGACGTTGTCATTGACATGGTTTGTTACCGTCGTCGCGGTCATAACGAAGGTGACGAGCCATCATTTACACAACCATTGATGTACAAACTCATCGACGCAAAACGCTCAACTCGTAATCTTTATACAGAAGCGTTGATTGGCCGCGGAGATATTTCTGTAGAACAAGCTGAAGAACTATCTCGCGAGTACCAAGCACAACTCGAAGCAGTATTTGCTGAAGTTCATAACATCGAACCAGAAGTGGATCCAAACTTTAAGGCGCCAGTTGCTGCTAATCCAGAGACACTTGTTTCCAGCATTGATGAAGCAACTGCGCGCAAAATTGCGGCAACACAAATAGCAGTACCAGATGGATTTAATGTTCATCCAAAACTCTTGCCACAACTACAAAAGCGCGTAGAAATGCTCAATGATGGAACTATTGACTGGTCTATGGGTGAAACTCTTGCATTTGGTTCATTATTACTTGAAGGAAGACCAATTCGTTTAGCAGGACAAGACTCACGTCGCGGAACTTTTAGTAATCGTCACGCAGTAATTGTTGATAAAGAAAATGGAAATGAGTGGACTCCGCTTCGTGCATTAATCAGCGATGAAAGCCAATTCTTCGTAATTGACTCACTCCTCTCTGAATACGCAGCAATGGGCTTTGAATACGGATATTCAGTTGTTCGCGATGAAGCCTTGGTTATGTGGGAAGCACAGTTTGGTGATTTCGCAAACGGTGCACAAACAATCGTTGATGAATTTATCTCTTCATCATTGCAAAAATGGGGTGAACGTTCATCTGTAGTACTTCTATTGCCACATGGTTATGAAGGGCAGGGACCAGATCACTCATCTGCACGCATTGAACGTTATTTAGCGTTGTGTGCAGAAGGAAATATGACAGTTGCTCAACCGTCGACACCAGCATCGTATTTCCATCTTTTAAGGTGGCATGCAAAGAATCCGATTCGTCGTCCTATGGTCGTCTTTACACCTAAATCAATGTTGCGACTTCGTGCTGCCGCATCTAAGTTACAAGATTTCACATCTGGACAATTCCAGAAGTTAATTCCAGATGACACAGTACACAATGCCACTCGCGTTATTTTCTGTTCAGGTCGCGTGTATCACGATCTCGTTGCAGAACGTGCAGCTCGTAAAGAAGACACAACTGCAATTATTCGTATAGAACTTTTGTATCCACTTCCTGCTAAAGAAATGGCTGAAGAAGCTGCGAAACATCCGAATGCAAATCTTTTGTGGGTTCAAGATGAACCAGCAAATCAAGGACCATGGCCATTTGTTGCATTACGCACAGCAGAACAATTTGGTGGTGAAGGATTTGGTGGACGTAACTTGCGTCGAGTTTCACGTCGCGCAACTGCAAGTCCTGCAACAGGAAATCATCACTTGCATGAAGAAGAACAAAAAGCTCTTTTGATGGAAGCCTTTAGTCGCTAATCTTTTTTAGTTTTTCCTTTGTGATATCTACCGATAACTTTTCCGATAATTTCTTCTCTCGGGATATCGCCCCATTGTCGTGAATCTGTACTGGCATCTTTGTTATCGCCGTGCACAGTTACGAATGAGCCGGTTATGCCCGCGATTCGCTTAATGAATAGAGATGCCACTTCGGCTCGTGAATCCAATGGACGGCGCAGAACGATGAGCTGGCCCACATGTATGCGTATGCGTGTGGAGTACCAGACTAAGAGCCAGTCCCCATCATTAAAAGTCGGGGCCATTGAGTGCCCAGAAACTCTGACTGTGCCAAATTTGCTCACGAACAGTAGTCTTGCACATAAGTTGTTGGCGTTGTTTGCGTAATTTCGCGAATTAAGGCACAGATATAGCGCTCTTGAAGGAGAGAAACTAATGAAGTTGTTCCAACCAAAGACAGTTGTACTCGCACACTGCGATCTTCCTTGCGGAGTTTATGATCCAGCACAAGCAAAGATCGAAGCACTCTCAGTAAAAGCTTGCATGGAAAAATATGCAGCAAGCAGCGATGCAGATTTTAAATCTCGCTCAGTAGCTATTAAAGAAGAGCGCTCACACCAAGTTAAAGAGCACCTATGGGTTTTGTGGACAGATTATTTCAAGCCAAATCACTTTGAGGCTTATCCTCAGTTGCACACACTATTTAACGATGCAACAAAACTTGCGGGTGCTGCTGGTACAAAGGGAACAAATGATGTTGCAGTTGCAGATAAGTTAATCGCAAAGATTGATGAAATTGCAGAGATCTTTTGGGCAACTAAGAAGTAGAACTCGACTTTATTGATTGAGCAGCGGTTCGGGCGAGGAAAGATACTCGCTCAACCGCTGTTCTTTTTATTACAGCTGATGCAACAAGTCTTTCACCTTCGTATGATTCACAGATAAAAGTAATTTCACGGCCGTTCACTTCGGTGCAGTTTGCTGACGTACGAAGTTCGCCGCCAATTGCGATACCACCATGGAATTCGAGAGCAATGGATGTTTCAATTGTCGATTCGCCTGTCTCTAAATGTTCGGCGATGGATGCAATAGCTGCGCTTTGCATTGCATTGATGATGAGTGAATTAGCTAATACTGGTAAATCTCCCACACCAATTGCGACGGCGGTATCGCCGGGACGAACAATCATCGTTGAAAAAGCGACTGCTCCTACGAGATCTTCAACAGGAACCAACATAAGAATTAAGCCTCTTCGTTAGGGAAGCGATATTCCTCGGTGTGCTCAATATGAATTTCACGCGATTCGATTGTGCCATCTTCATTAATTTCAATGGATATCTCTGTCATTCTAAATTCGCGAACGATATCTGGCGCACCACCCATTGAAACATTGAGAAGTTGTTGATGGATTTGTTCGTGCAACTCTTGTGGAGCGCGTTCATTGCACGATCTACGTAGTACAGATTGCATCAATGCGCGGACGTTCTTCTCATGTTCAATTTCGGCAGCACATTGCGGACATTGCTGAACGTGAACTTCAATGCTTGCAACCTGAGCAGAATCAGATATCTCGCCATCTACAAATAGCAGCACAGAGTGAAGGACGTCTACGCAATTGTCATGATGAATATTGCTCATGATTCGTCCTTCCCATCATCTTTTTTGTCCTTCTTTACTGTGGAATAACCGAGTTCTTTTGCATACTCAGTTAACTTTTCACGTAATTGTTTACGGCCACGGTGCAAGCGAGACATAACTGTTCCGGTTGGAACGCCAACTATGTCGGAAATTTCCTTGTATGAAAATCCTTCTACGTCAGCTAAATAAACTGCGATACGAAACTCTTCTGGTATTTCTTGTAGCGCTCTTTTGATATCACTATCTGGAAGATTTTCTAACGCCTCAACTTCAGCAGATTTACCTTGATCACTTGTATGTGATGCAGCATCTGCTAATTGCCAATCTTCAACTTCACCAGCACTAAGTTGTGGACGACGTTGATCTTTTCTGTACGTATTAATAAATGTTGTTGTCAGGACGCGATATAGCCACGCCTTTAAGTTTGTGCCTGGCTCGAATTGATGGAAAGAAGTAAATGCTTTTAGATAAGTATCTTGAACCAAGTCGCGCGCATCATCTGGATTACGCGTGTAACGAAGTGCTGCTGCATATAACTGATCAGTGAACGCAAGAGCATCGCGCTCGAACCGATTGGTGCGATCGGCAGCGCTCTCTTTAACTAAATCAGTGGATGACATCGCCGTAAGGCTATCGCTTTGTGGTGGTTAGGCGCATCGCGAAGCGCGCAGTGGCAACGCAAGGAATGATGTGGCAACGTCAAGCGCGCTAGTGATGAGAAGCGCGCTAGAACAAGGTTTCGGGCTCGCCCAAAGTAATCGGTTCAACAAGGCGAGGGGAGTTATTGCGTACCAGGTTAACTTCTGAGGAAACCGGGCGCGCAACTAAACCATCATCGGGATGTGAGTTGTGCATCAAAGAAATCAAAAAATCTACATCGTGTTGTGCGGGATCAAGCCATGCATCCCATCGATCACGCGGCATCATTACCGGCATACGGCTATGAATAGTTTGCAGATCATTTACAGCTTCGCGCGTGATAATTGCTGCACTCTGAATAACTTCTCCGTCCATGCTCTTCCATGTTGACCAGATTCCTGCAATGGGAAGAGAACGTGTTTTTGATGATGAAATATAAAACGGTTGCTTAGGTGAATATTTTCCAAGCGCCGTTGCCCATTCGTAATATCCATCTGCAGGAATTAAGCATCTCTGAGTTCTAAATGCGTTTCGAAATGTTGGTTTTTCATGGATTGATTCTGAACGAGCATTGATTGCATGCGATTGTGAAGCACGCGCTTCCGCTTCGCTTTGATGCCAGTGAGCCATGATTCCCCACGATGCAATGGATAACTCTTTTTGTTCAGCAATGTTTTGAGACGCACGAACAATGTAAATTGGATTAGTTGGTGCAATATTCCAACTCGATGGCAACTCTTCGGCAGGGGTCTGCGCACCGATACCGAACTCTTCTGCCAGTTCGGAGGTGTTCAGCGATTGCGCATAACGGCCGCACATAGAGATACAGGTTATCGGTAGACTGATGCATATGTCTGATTCACAAAAGGATAATTCGCACAGTGCGAACGTGGCTATGTGGCCTGCGCCTTTTCGTGGATCAAAACCTGTCAATGCTCGCGTAGTAATCCCTGGTTCAAAATCAGTTACAAACCGCGCATTAATACTTGCAGCACAAGCAACATCGCCATCAATTTTGCGCAGACCACTTATCTCTCGCGATAGTGAATTAATGGTTGCAGGACTTCGCCAACTCGGAGTTGATGTTCAAGAAATTGAAGTTGAAAGCAATGCTGGCACCGGCTCAAATAACGCCGGCTCAAATAACGCCGGCACCAGCACATCAACAAAAGAGTTAGCGTGGAAAATTACCCCTGCACCACTTAAGGGACCAGCTGCAATTGATGTTGGTAATGCTGGAACCGTTATGCGCTTCTTGCCACCACTTGCAGCACTTGCACAGGGCGCGATTTCATTCGATGGCGATCCACGTTCACACGAACGTCCACTGGGTCCAGTGATTAAGGCACTAGAAGAACTTGGTATTTCAATTGATCACGGCAATCGTTACAGCCTTCCACTCTCACTCGTTGGTACAGGAAAAATTCCTGGTGGCGAAATTGATATTGATGCGAGTGCATCTAGTCAATTTCTCTCAGCACTTTTGTTAATTGGCCCAAGTACTGTCAATGGAATTACGGCACGACATATTGGTGGTGAATTGCCATCGATGCCACACATTGAAATGACAGTTGAAATGCTCCGCGATTTTGGAGCCACAGTTCATGTTGATCAAGCCAAAAAAACGTGGCGCGTTGAACCGGGTGCACTACACGGCAAAGACATGGTGATAGAACCAGATTTATCTAACGCTGCACCATTTTTATCAATTGCAATGGTCTGCGGCGGATCCATCACTATTGCAGATTGGCCACAAAAAACAACACAGCCTGGCGATCAATTACGTACTTTACTTCGCGATATGGGTGCAGAGATTTCACTTAATAGCGATGGATTAACACTGACTGCAAATTCAGAAAAATCATCACATCGTGATGCACCAAAAATTATTGGAATCGATGTCGATCTTCATGACGTTGGCGAACTGACGCCCTCTATCGCAGCTCTTGCAGCCCTTGCTGATTCACCTTCACACCTACGCGGAATTGCTCATCTTCGATTACACGAAACTGATCGTCTTGCGGCCCTTACTCGTGAAATCAATTCAATAGGCGGAAAAGTTACCGAAGAGCACAGCGCGCTTCATTTTGAGCCATCACCATTACATGCTGGCGAATTTCACACATATGAAGATCATCGTCTTGCAACAGCTGGCGCTGTAATTGGCTTAATTACACCTGGAATTGAAGTAGAAAATATTGCTACAACACGCAAAACATTGACTGATTTCCCAGGACTCTGGAAGAGCTTGGTTCAATAGTGAGTAAACGCGTTTATGACGAGAGCGATGCACGTATTCGCCCTGCACGTAGTACTCGTCCGCGCACAAAGGATCGCCCATCGCATGATGATGCAATAACTGCTTTGGTAACAACTGTCGATCGTGGCAGAACAACGTGCATCACTGAAGAACGTTTAATTGTGACTGCGATGAAGTCGCGCGAATTAGGACCAAAATCTGTTGTTGTTGGTGACATCGTAAGTTTGGTTGGCGATGTGACTGGAACCGAAGGATCACTAGCACGCATCGTTGCAGTGAACCCGCGAAGAAATTCATTAAGCAGAACAGTTGATGATGCAGCAAAAATAGAGCGAACAATCGTTGCCAATATTGACTATCTGGTAATTGTTGCAGCAACAACAAACCCAGAACCACGTCGTGGTCTTATCGATAGATTCTTGGTATGCGCCTTTCACGAAGGAATCTCACCAATACTTTTAATTACTAAAACCGATTTAGCACCACTTCCAGATTTCATCGAAGAGTATCGGGCACTTGGTGTGCAGATTGTTACGACTTCTAGTAAAACATCGGATCGAGAAGCAGATGTAGCAAAGATTCATACATTGCTCGCAGGTAAAACTTCTGTACTAGTTGGTCACTCTGGTGTTGGAAAATCAACACTTATTAATGATTTAGTTCCACATGCTGGTCGTATTACTGGTGATGTAAATGATGTAACAGGTCGCGGACGCCACACATCATCGAGTGCAATTGCTTTACCACTTTCACCGGATTTAGATCCTGCTGGTGGTTGGGCAATTGATACACCAGGTATTCGCGCATTTGGTTTGGCACATTTAGATCCAAACAAAATCATTGCATCCTTTAGCGATTTATCTGAAGTAGCTGCAACATGTATGCCACATTGCTCGCATAGTGAGGAAAGTTGCCGACTTAACGAATGGGCAGCACCACATGGCACAGTCGATGTTTCACGTATGCGTCGCTTGCAGAGTTTGCGATCACTCCTTGAAATCAAGGACTTTGATTCAGCAATTTCAGAGTAATATCGTCGCAAGAATTCACACCTAAAAATCCATCAAACTCAAAAAAACTTACAGCCTTCATAAATTTTTAGGCGTTAGATTAAGAACAAATGTGCTTACTTTGCCCTGCGTTGTAGACTGAACGTGTGATGGCTACTCAATACTCGCGCGAAGCTGATGTGGCACTTGCGCTGAAAATGGCTGATGCCGCCGATGTTATTTCGATGGCTCGCTATCAATCTCAAGACTTAGTAATCACAACAAAACCAGATAACACACCCGTAACAGATGCCGATAAGGCTACTGAAAAAGCACTGCGAGAGATCCTTGCTACAGAACGACCAGAAGATGGACTTGTTGGCGAAGAGTTTGGAACAAGTGGCACTGACGCCAAGCGTTATTGGGTAATTGATCCAATTGATGGCACAAAAAACTTCATGCGTGGTGTTCCAAGTTGGTCAACTCTTATTGCATTGATTGAACGCAACGATGATGGCACCGAAAAGATTGTCGTTGGAGTCGTCAGCTCACCAGCGCTCTTTCGACGCTGGCATGCAGCCCTTGGTTTAGGCGCATACGTTTCACTTAATGGCGCCGCACCAAAGAAAATTCATGTCTCGGGAATTAAATCCATTAGTGATGCATCCATAACATATTCTGATTTCAATAACTGGGGCGATTATTTACCAAAGGTTCAATCGCTTCTTGCGGCATCAAATAGAACTCGCGGCTTCGGAGATTTCTGGTCGCATATGTTGGTTGCAGAAGGAGCCGCAGAAGTTGCACTAGAAATAGGTGTTGCTCTCTGGGATATGGCCGCAATTTCAATCATCGTCACAGAAGCTGGTGGGCGCTTTTCAAGTATTGATGGTGTTGATGGTCCGGGTCACGGAAGCGGGCTTTCGACAAACACAATTCTTCATCAACACGTACTCGATGCGCTGAGGGTTAATTAATGTTTAAGCGCATGAGCAACGCGGTCAATCGTGCATTGAGTAGATACTTAAATGACTAAGCGCGCACTGGAAACTCGCACACTTAAATTAGAGGGAATGACGTGCAGTGCATGTGTAAACACAATTGAGCGTGCGCTCAATAATCTCGAAGGTGTTAGTGCCACAGTAAATTACGCAAGCGAAACTGCGCACATCTTGGCTCCTGCTGAGATTTCAACTAAGAAATTAATTGCGACAGTCAAAGGCGCTGGTTATTCAGCCCAATTACTTGGGGATTCAAATCAATTCGCATTACATAGCAAGCGTTCTGCGGTAGCACTTTTCTTTGCTCTTCTCTTTTCTGTTCCAGCCGTTGCAATCTCCATGACTATGGCTTGGCATGAACAGATTGATGCCAGAATTTTGCAGACCCTCGATGAGTTAAGAATCTTGCATCCACTTTATTCTCCGACCGCATGGCTAGTAATTGCACTGAGTGCACCGGTAGTTCTTCTCGTTGCATGGCCAATACATCGCGCCGCATTGCGCAATCTCTTGCACCCAACGATGGATAACTTAATTTCGATGGGATCACTTGCTGCCTTTGGTTGGTCTATCTATGCAAACTCAACAGGTAACGGCGATGTTTACACAGAAGTTGCTGCAGGTGTTGTGACATTTGTAATTCTCGGACGATTCCTTGAATCACGTGCCAAGCGTCGAGCAAGTAGTGCTTTATCTGCTCTCTTAGCTTTAAACGTTAAAGAGGTAAGTGTTATTCGCGGGGGACTAACTGTTCTCATTCCGGTTGAGAATTTAGAAATTGGTGACGAGTTTGTTGTTGCACCTGGCGATCGCGTCGCAACCGATGGCGTAATCGTCTCTGGAAATAGCTCTGTAGATAACTCATTGATTACTGGCGAATCACTGCCACTCACAGTTGGTCC
>Ga0075473_10001008_pt1 | contig 11763 bp, 12 predicted proteins | sample DEB19_08_DNA_FD_76340 | JGI IMG/M metagenome (GOLD analysis project Ga0075473, IMG submission 76340) | Aqueous microbial communities from the Delaware River and Bay under freshwater to marine salinity gradient to study organic matter... | ecosystem: Environmental > Aquatic > Marine > Coastal ... | reverse complement strand
ATAGAAAAATATGAATTAGGATATGATGGATTTATTATAGATGAAGCAAGTATGGTAAGTAAAGAGATACATGAAGATTTAATAAGCTATGGAAAGCCAATAATATATGTTGGGGACCATGGACAATTAGAGCCTATAGGCTCTAAATTTAATCTTATGGAAAATCCAGACTACAAACTCGAGACTATCCATAGAAATGCAGGAGAAATTGCTCATTTTGCAAATCACTTAAGAATGGGGAAAAATCCCAATAAATTTAATTCTGAGAATAAAGTAAAGATAGTTGAAAAAAGTGAAATAGAAGGCACAGATTTTTGCAGAGCAGACCAAGTAATTTGTGCGTTTAATAAAACTAGAACCAGTGTTAACAGTCTTATAAGAAAAGAATTAAACCTAGAATCAGAGATATTAACAGTTGGAGAAAAAATAATATGCTTAAAAAATAATAGAAATTTAAAATTATTCAATGGAATGCAAGGAATAGTAAATAAAATATATCAAAATGGAAAAATTAATTTTTCATGTGGAGAAGAAATTTTTACTAAAATAAAAGTAGATTATAATCAATTTGGAAAAGAAAAAAATGAATTCGATTTTCATGATGATGAAAATCCTTTTGATTATGCATATGCTATAACTGCTCATAAGTCACAAGGAGATAGTTTTGACAGAGTTATAGTATTAGAAGAATCATGTGATAAATGGGACAATAAAAGATGGAATTACACAGCAGCTAGTAGAGCAAAACAACTGCTAGTTTGGGGTAAAACAAAAAACTATATTCCGAGATACTTAACAAAATGAATAAATTAATAATATTAAATGACTATAGTTACTTAATTACAGAAAATTCTGAAATTAAGAATATCTTGTATAAAGCACTAAGATTTAGAGAAAAAAATTATTTTCACAATAGAAGATACAAGATGAAATTATGGGATGGATACATAAACTTCTTTGATATACAAAAAGGAAAATTTTTAACAGGATTATTGCCAGAAATAAAGGCTGCACTTAAATCTAAGTGTGTAGAATATGAAATTGAAGATCAAAGAACAAATATAAATTTTCTATACGATAATATCAATAGTGAATTTGGAAAAACTTGGTCTAAAGATAAAGAGATAAACTTATATGATTATCAAATAGATTTTATAAATCAAGTAATAAAACATAAAAGAGGAATAATATTCGCTCCAACAAGTAGCGGCAAAAGTGCCACAATGGTAGGAATATTAAAAACTATACCTACGGATAAAAAAGTATTGGTATTACAAAATAGACTCAGTCTTGCAAATCAAAACTATGAAGAGATAAAGGGTTGGGGTTTTGAAAGTGTAGGCAAATTATGGTCTGGTAAATTAGAATATGGTAATATAATGGTGGCAAATGTTCAATCTATAGTGAAGATAGAAAAAATGTTACCAGAAATAGAAGTTTTATTGGTAGATGAAATACATGACATGATGAGCAAACTACCCAAAGCAGTTTATAGAAGATTAAAAAAATGTTGTGTCAGAGTAGCTTTGAGTGCAACTCCTTTTAAATTTGGAGAAACAGATAAAGTTCAAAAATATCATGTAAAAGGTTTTTTTGGACCTGTTTTAAAAACTGCTAGCACTGAAGATGGTATATTGACTACCCAAGAATTACAAAACAGAAACATATTAAGCAAGTCTAAATGTAAATTCTTTTATATAAATGAACCACAATTACCATATGACATATATAATGATGCGGTAACAAATGGAATAGCAGAGAATATAAAATTTCACAAAATAGTAAAAAAATTAGCAGATAAATGTGAAGGCAGAACACTAATACTTGTTGACAGAATAGCTCATGGAGATGCATTACATTCCATGATTAAAAATAGTATATGGGTAAGAGGAAAAGATACATTAAAAACAAGAAAAGAAGTTATAACTAAACTTCAAAAAAGCGAGGGAAATGTTGTAGCAATTGCAACCCAACAAATTTTCAACACGGGAGTAAACGTATTTGTACACAATCTTATCAATGCTGCAGGAGGGCAGGCAGACCATTTAATTATACAAAGAATGGGCAGAGGTTTAAGAACAGCAGATGACAAAGAAATATTAAACTATTATGATTTTTATTTCAAAATAAATAAATATCTCCAACAGCATAGTGAAAAAAGAATTAAAATTCTAGAGAAAGAGGGACATGAAATAAGGATAGAAGAATTCAAATGATATTAACAAATAATTTTATTGAAAAAAAATCAAAAGATAAAATAAATCTAAAATGTGACTATTGTGGTAAAAATTTTAAAAGAAATAAAAATGAAGTTCTTAGAAGCCACAAAATATCAAATAAGGATAGTTGTGGTTCAAAAAAATGCATATCTTTAAAAAGAAAACAATCAAACATATTAAAATATGGAGTGGAAAATCCAACTCAAAAAAAAGAAATAAAAGAAAAACAAGTCAAAACACTTTTTAATAATTATGGAGTAACCGTACCTTGCAAAAATAAAATAATCAAAAATAAAGTAGCAGAAACAAATATAAAAAAATATGGAAACACCTGTTCTTTGCATGGCAAAGAACAAAAGATAAAAACAAAACAAACATGGAAAAGAAATTATAAATGCACACACCCATTTTCATCTCCTGTAGTTAGAAAAAAATCTAATGAAACAATGAAAAAAAAATATGGAAAATACTTTACTCAAACAGATGAGTATTTAGAAAAAACCAAAAAAACATGTTTAAAAAAATATGGAAAAAATCATTTTTCTCAGTGTGAGGTTGTTAAGGAGAAAACAAAAAAAACAAATTTAATTAAATATGGAAGCGAGTATCCTTCTCAAAATAACAAAATAATGGAAAAAATTTTAAATTCATCAAAAGGAGTGAAAAAAAATTATGGCAAAACACAGAAAGAAATAAAAAATTATATTGAAAAAATAACTAATAATAAATTAGAAACAAAAATAATAGAAAGGAAAGAGATAGATATATTTGATCCAAAAACAAATATAGCAATAGAATATTGTGGCTTAAGATGGCATAATGAAAACTCACCAGATCCCAGAGGTAGGAACTACCATATTGATAAATATAAATTATGTAATTCTATTGGGATAAGATTAATAACAATATTTGAAGATGAATGGATAAAAAAAGAAGAACAATGTAAAAATTATTTAAAATCTATATTTGGAAAATTTGAAAATAGAATTTTTGCAAGAAAATGTATTGTAAAAGAAATAAGTAAAAATATATCTAATGATTTTTATCATAAATATCATTTATTTGGAAAGCCAAGTAATACAAAAATATCATTTGGTATTTTCTTAAAAGAAGAATTATTAGGATGTGTAAGCATAGGATACCATCACAGAGATTGCTCTAAAACTACAATAAACAGAATATGCTTTAAACCTAATTTTCAAATAATTGGTGGTGCCAGTAAATTAATCAAAAAATGTATTAATTGGTGTGAAATAAATGGATGTAAAAAACTAATAACATGGAGCGACAATAGATGGTCTAGCGGGAGTATGTATGAAAAAATAGGATTTAAACTAGACAAAGAAATGGGGCCAGATTATAGTTATGTAGACAGTAAAACTAAGTATAAAAGATTATCTAAGCAATCTAGGAAAAAGGGCAATACAGAATGTCCAACAGACAAAACAGAAAAGCAATATGCAATAGAAGAAGGTTTTTACAGAATATGGGATTGCGGAAAAAAAAGATGGGTATTAGAACTATAATAACTTATGAATATAGGCCTGCTAATTGGAACACACGGAACACCAGCATTTATTCATTTGCATTTAGAATGCTCAAAAAGATTCTACCCAATAAAAACTTTAGTAATAGATGATGAAAGCGAAGAATCTAAAAAAATAAAAGATCTTTGTGAGCAGTATGGTTCAGACTTTTTAAGTTCAACAGGATTTTCTGATTCTGTATTTGATGATGGAATTTATAAAATTTGCGATCAATGCAAACAAAATGAAATAACTATAAATAATGTTTGTAAAAAGTGTTCTAAACATAGTTTAGGAGATATAAATTTAACGGCTAGTGGTTTGGAGTGGGCTAAAAACAACAATATAGATTTATTAGTAAAATTTTCAAGAAGATTTCTTCCTTTATATGATTGGAGACCAGAGCTTTTAAGAAATGCTTTAAGCACAGATTATCCAGCATATACTTATTGGTGTGAAACAAGCAAATTTGGCTTCAGAACAGAGTGTGCGGCATTTGTTGTAAAAGATTGGATTGATCTGGGAGCCATAGAAGTCATGAGAAATTGCAAACCACCAGTATTAACAGAAGCTTTTATTTGGGCAAATTGCTTAAGACTATTTCAAATTAAAAATTTAAATAAAAATAAGAATCTACTAGATGATTTTAAATCAATAAATCCTTATTGGGAGCATATAAAAAATAATCAAACAGGCTATGGTCACTGGCTAATTTCTGGATGTTCCAGATCTCAAAAACTTGGATGGCGATTATGGCATCACGTCAATCCCCCAGAAGACTATTTAAATATGGCAAACAAATTTGAAATAAATTGTTATTCAAAAGAAGATTTCACAATATCATAAAGTTGCTGCTCTCACCAAGTCGCCTACTGTCTTAGAAACTTTATCATTTAGTATATTATCAATTTTTTCTCTAGCCCTTTCACTAATATCTGAGTAAAAGCTTGTGTTCTTTATTTTATTTAAAAGATCATCTTTATCAAAACCATCCAAAGATACACTCATGCCTTTTTCATCATCCAAATTAAGATAACTTAATATAAAATCTTTAGCTTTATCATATTTTTTTTCTTCCAACCATAATCTATAATTTTTCATATACATTATGTATTAATTTTGTAAAAATTTATAGTATATAATTCCATGGAATTAAATTTCAATAAGTGGTTAGTAGAATATATTAACTACGAAAAAAATCAAAAAGATAATAAAAAAAGCGAACCTTGGAAAGACTTTAAAACACATCTTTTCACGGATGAAATAAAAAGACTAATTTTAGGTGATAATAAAAGAATATTAATAGGATGGGAAGAAGAAGTTAGATGGGAAGAAGGAGATCAAATATTCGAAATTAATATTAATCCTTTTGGAAGTTTAAGAATAACAGCAAGAAAAGAAATTAAAGATTTTGATGGAAATAAAGTTAGAATATGCAAATTTGTATATCCTATAAATGATTTTAAAATAAATCAAGAAATAGATCTTGCAAATAAAATATATAATAGAATAAAAAAAATATCCAATAAGAACATAGATTACCCAGTTAAAAATTACAATTTAAAAAAATTAGCATATAATCTTTATGAAAAATTAAATAATGAATATCCAACATATATTATGTTTCCAGTAAAATTAATGGAAATGAACAAAAATTATTACAAAATAGTATTTGAATTTAAAGGACAAGGAGTAGGAGTTCCAGGAAACAGCGTAGCAATGCAATTTAATGTAGATTTATCATTTAATAAAGATTTAGGTTTTATAAGATGTTGGGGATACAACATAGATAGTCCATCAAAGAAGAGACAATACAAAATACAACCTAGTGAGTGGGATGAACTTTTTTCTTGCAAACAAAATCCAAAAAGAATAATAGACATGATCGCCACTACTCTTTCAACATATTAATCATGAAAACAGATAAATTCAACTTAATTTTTTCAGCAATATTGTTGCTTATGGTGGTATCGTTACATAATAATAAAAAATACTCAAAAGATTTTTTCATAAATCTTGAAGAAGCCAAAAAATATAGTGTTGAAAAAGACAAACCGTTATTTATTTGTTTCAATAGCACTCTTAGTGATCAAAATATTTCTGATTTTAAAAAAATAAAAGATAATTACATTATTTGCATATTAGATTTAGAAAAAGATAAAGAAGAATTCAAAAAATACAATATAACAAAAATACCCAGTTATATTGTCATAGATAATAAAAATAAAATGATATGCAAAGAAGAAGGATATAAAGAAAAAAATAAACTTTTTGAATGGCTATACAAGCTCAGGAAAGAAGAAAGTAAATAATTTTTTACCTTCTTGATCAAAGTTATATACAGAATAATCTTTATTTGTATTTTTTAATAATTTACTATTAAAAGCCATAAAATAAACACTTATATTTCCCAATCTATTCCATAGTATTATATCTTGAATATGATCTTTAATATTTTTAATATTTATTTTATTTTCCAAAAAGGCTCTGTCTTTTTTAAGAAAGTTTTTAAGAATTTCATTGTTTACAAAAGGCTTTGCTTTATCAGAGTATTTCTTTTTGCTTAAAATATACTTAAAATATTTCCACTTTTTCCAACCTTTATCTATATTCAGTATATTTGGAGTAACTTGAACAGGGTTATTTGTTTTTTCTACATAACTTTTTAAAAATTTCAGTTGACAAAAAACATAATCTTTATAGTCCTGCTCATCAAGCGTGCCATTTGTTTCTCTTTGTAACTTATAACAATATTTAAAAATAGAACAAGTTCTAGGATCTTTTTCTTTTTTAGATTTTTTAGTTATTAGATTTGGAAAAAGTTTATCATAATAATAATTCCAATAAAAAAATATTATTAATGCACGAATTTCTTGATTATTGTCAATATTATGACGATCACAAATCATTTTCAAATAAACATGATGATCATCTGTATTTTCTTCATACTTTTTAAAGAAATCTTTGTTAAAATCTTTGAGATTTTTGTCAACCATACTATAATCTAGTATAGGAAAGAAAAATGAAAACTCAAACACTGATTTTAAAAATAACATATGATGAAAAAAATAATGCAAAGCCCAGCAGCTGGTGTTGGGCTAATGTTCTATCTAATTTGCTTGTAGGAGAAAATATCGTAGAATTATTAAATTATGGAGCAGAAGAAGATGAAGAAAATATATCAAGATGAAATTAAAATTATAAAAAAAATAATAAGCAATATTAATTATGGAATAAAAACAGAGTCCGGTGTGCGTCCAAGTGCAACTAAAAGAAGTTTGGAAAAAAACTATAAAAAACCTATAACAAATAAACTTATACGGGCTCATTGGCAAAATAAACAAACTTTATATTTCTATGGAAATGAAAATAATAAAGAACAGAATTTCTTATTGATGATAGATATTGATGTTGAAAAAAAATTAAAAAAAGGAACATTTGAAGGAGCAATAAAATTTGCAGAGCACTTAAAAAATAAAATTCAAGATTTTTATTACGAACCCAGCACCAACGGCAGTGGATTACACGGATATTTGATAATAGACAAATGCAATAAAGATGCAAAAGAAATAAATAAAATACTTAAAAATTTTGAAAACTATTTGAAGAAAGAACAAGAAAATGTAAATGCAGATATAGAATTGGTAGAAATAAAAGGAACTTTACATGAAATATCTTATAAGCACAGCAGAATAGATAAAGTAAAATTTGGCTCTCTTGCTAAATTACCAAGAAAAATAGAAAATTTTATAAAATTTGAAAATAAAAAAATAAAAATAAATGATATAAAAGAAAAATTCAATATAGAAAAAAAAATAAAGAACAAAAAAGAGATCGGTAGCATTAGCAGCAAATTAATAAGCGAAAAAGACCTAAAAAAACTCCCAGCTTTAGAAAAATTAAGCCTCGAGATCTTCGGGGAAGAAACTATTAAACAAAATAAGTTTAAAATAACTCATGAAGATATGTCTATAGCATTATTGTTATTGATATTTTTTAAGAAAAATAAAAATAGTGATAAAACTCTTCCTACAAATAGAGCTATGATGTTATGGAAAAAATTGTATGAATGTAATGATATTAATAGAGCTTGGAATCATCATAGATGGAAGTGTATAAGAGACATATTAAGTAGTAAAGGATTAATCTATTGGATAGATCACACTTACTCCTATGGAGATAAAGCACTTAAACAAAAAGGAATAGCATGTAAATGGGAAATAAGTAAAAAACTGTACATGTACTTGAAAACTAGTCTCTCAAAAGAGACAAAAAGAAAGAGAGTATCCTTGATGGATACTAGATCCAAAGAAAGTAGAAAAATATTAAATATAAAACAAATAATGAATAGATTTCCATTTAAAATACCGGTTTTATGTACAATAATAGCTAAAGCTAAGGAATTTTTAATATTAAATAGAGCAAATGAGTATATTAAAAACTCATTTTGTTATATATAAAACATGAAAATAGAAAAAATAATATGTTTAACAATGCCAAATAGGCAAAAATACGCTGAAAATATAGATAAAATATTAAAAAACCAAGGTTTTAATGTATTTTTTCAAAAAGGAGTAGACGGATTTACAATAGAAGAAGAAACTATAAGAAAAGAATACTCTGATTGGATAAGTCCTTACATGAAATGGCAAGAAAATAGAAAAGCTCGTTTGGCAATTTGTCTTTCTCATTTATCTATTTGGAAAAGTTTAACAGATAGTATTGATTATACATTAATAATAGAAGATGATGTGTTATTGGATTTTGATTTAAAAGAAAAATTAAATAACATTGCATCCAAACTAACACTTGAGTGGGATTTGCTCTTTATAGGGCACGCAGGGGCTTTAAATGGCCAATGCATGGGAGATATCACATTTGCTAAAAGCGGCAATGAAGAAAACTCAAACCATGGAATGTTTGCTTATTTTGTAAATCCTAAAAGTATATTAAAATTAATCAAAAGCATAACTCCAATATTTAAAATGCAGCACATAGATTGGCTCTTAAGAAAAAAATATTCAAATGATAAAAATGGAATAAAAGCAATATATTTTAATGAATCTATAATAAAACATAATAATGATATTGTTTCTGAAAGACGATTAATTGATAAAAAAAAATAGTTGGAAAACATTTTGTTTTTGATATTATTGTGAAAATGGATCAATCATTGTTAGAGCTTAGCAAGGCACTTTTAGAGTGTAACAAAAACAATGTTTGTTTCATGAAAACAGAGCCTGAAGTTATTGATTTTTCTGATAAAAATTTTTCTTTTCAATTAGAAATATACTGGTCTGGCGGAAGCTTTCGTTTAATTTTAAATAAGTTGAATTTTTTACAAGCTTATTCATTGATGAAACAATCAATCTTTAAAAATAAAAAATTAAAAATAATTTGTTATAATTTTAAAAATTATTGTTCTGTGTATAAAAGTCTGGCTAAAAAAGATATAGAAATAGAATCAACAATATTAGATTTAAAAATATTGTCTTCAATACTAGGATGCAAGATATTAAAATCTCCTGTAAATTTGAAAGAAGCATATAGTCATCTAAAACAATTACTAGAAAACAATTGGGAGAATATTAAAGATGTTTATTCAAACATTCATTTGCCATTAATGTTAAAGGTTATACCCGGCATAGAGAATCATGGATTAATAGATATTGAAGAAAAGAAGATTAAAAAAAGTTATTATGAAATAGAAGGACAAGAAAACTCAAGATTATCGACATATAATTATTTAAGTAATTGTTTTCTACCAATGAACTTAAAAAAAGAAGACAAAGAAAAGCTCATACCGATAAATCAGGAAGATATCTTCTTGTATTTTGATTATAAAAACATGGAAGTTAGCATATTAGAAAATTTAACCAAAGACCCAGAACTGACAAAAATATTAACTGGCTATGATGATTTTTACGAAGGACTTTATAGGGAGATAGTCAGCCCAAATAATTTTGATAAAGATAAAAGAAAAAAAATGAAAGGTTTATTTCTTCCTTACATATATGGTGCTAGCGAAAATCTTATAAGTAATAAAAATGATATTAAACTTGAAACTGTACAGGAAATAACCAAAAGAATAAAAGAGACTTTTAGAAAAACATTTTCATGGCTCGATAGTTATTCAAATAGTTTTGATGAAAATTTCTTTTATAAAAACAAATTTGGAAAAATCAGAAACATAAAAGAGAAATATAAATCTGTAAACTTTATAGTACAATCTACTTCGAGTATGTTTTGTTTAGATAAATTAATTGATATTTATAATATACTTGATGGTAAATATATAAATTTTTATATACATGATGGATATGGTTTTACTTTAAATCAAAAAGACCTGAAATCTATATCAAACACAATAAAAAATATTCTAATAGAAGAAAATAAAAATTTTAAAAATATGATTTTAAATATTAGTTGTACCTATGGAAGAAATTTAAATAATATGGTAGAATATAATTTTGAGGAATAATATGAAAAAAATATGCAATAATTTTCCAATAACAGATACAGAATATATTGAGCTAGAAAAAAAGTTTTCCAAATTATCATTTTATGCTTCACATCAATTAAAAAAGAAAAATACAAATAACAATACAACTGATGATATAGAAGATATAAATCAAGAATTATTATTAAGTATATTAAGGGCAGGTAGTTATTATAAACGTCAAATATACATTGAAAGTTGTTTGAATATATTAGATTTTTATATAAAAGATAAACACTATAAAATGTTCTTAATGAATTTAAAAGACTTATGGAAAAACAGAACAAGACATGGAGCTAGTCATCAAAAATTTGGAGATTACCAAGAACATCTATTGGATATAATGGTTAATAAATTTGTCCCAGCAGAAAAAATCCCCAATAAAACTAAAAGTTTGAAAATGGATAAAAAATTTATCACATATTGCAAAGCTATATTGTGGAATGGACAAAAATTAATAGGGAAAAAAATAACTAAAGAAAAAAATATAAGAACTGGACTCTGTAGTTTAAGTGAGTATGATTACCTAGGATCATATTAGAATGCAAGAACTCACTGACGAAGAAAAAAAGAGACTAGAAGAGCTATCTTCTTCTTCACAAGAAGGAGCTGAAGATAATTCTAAATTTGGTTGGGATGAAAACTTTCAATCAATGATTGTAGGTTTATTATTAACTGATAAATTTTTTCTAATACAAAGTTTAGACAAAATAAAGCCAGAATATTTTTCCAAAGAAACACATATTCTTATAATAAGAATATTGTTTGAATATTTTGAAAAATATAAAGACTTACCCTCAAGCTGGCTGATAAAACAAGAGATAAAAGATAGATTAAAAGATAAAAAAGAAGAGATAAAGCTTTATTATGAGGCTGACTATGATAATATTACGGACTTCATGGTACCTGGAGTAGAAAGCAGACAAGTACTCACAGATAAAATAACCTTTTTTGCAAAAGTTCAAAGTTTAAAAATTACATTTCATAAATGTCTAGAAAGGATGACAAGAGATCCTGAAAGCGACAAGACATGGTCTTATATATACGATCAAATAAGACAAACTATGACAGTCGATAAAAATTATGAAACTGGATTAGAATATTTTGAAAACATAGAAGAAATGTTTGAAAGGATGCAAAAGAATATAGAGTCAAACGAGGTGTTTACAAGTGGATTTGCCACCATAGACCACAGTTTAACTGGTGGTGGTCTATTTAGAGGAAACATAGGAGCTTGGATAGGTTTGCCTGGAAGTGGTAAAAGCTTGGTGATGTGCAAAACAGCTGTTGATAATGTGAAACTTGGCAAAAAAGTCCTGTATATTACCATGGAAATGGATGAGTTAGGCATAGCACAAAGATTTACAAGTCAATACTTTGAAAAAGATATTAATAATCTTTTTGGATCTAAAAATAAAATTATAGAAGAAGTCGAAGAATTTAAAAAAGATAAAGTTGATCCAAACATGTTTGTTATCAAGCAGTTTCCTGGTGGGACGATGGATGTCAACGGCATCAG
>Ga0075473_10001005_pt1 | contig 11766 bp, 8 predicted proteins | sample DEB19_08_DNA_FD_76340 | JGI IMG/M metagenome (GOLD analysis project Ga0075473, IMG submission 76340) | Aqueous microbial communities from the Delaware River and Bay under freshwater to marine salinity gradient to study organic matter... | ecosystem: Environmental > Aquatic > Marine > Coastal ... | reverse complement strand
AAGGCCTCCAGGACCGAATCCATCGAATCACCCCGAGCCAGCGCTTTGCGCGCGCGTGCCATCTCGGTGGCACGCCATTCATCCGTCTGGCTGTTGAGTTGCTGGATCAGGGGCACGATGCCAGTACGCGGATCACGCTGGTCCATCCAGTGCATGAAGTTCTGCACGCCGGCATCGATGATGACTTCGGCCTGGGCCACGGCGGCCTGTCGGCTCGCCTGCCCGGTTTGCACCACCTTGGCCAGGTCATCGACCGTGTAGAGGTAGACATCCGGCAGGTCTTTCACCTGGGGCTCAATATCGCGCGGCACGGCCAGGTCCACCATGAACATCGGGCGGTGCTTGCGCGTCTTCAGGGCCCGCTCGACGGCGCCCAGGCCGATCAGCGGCAGGGTGCTGGCAGTGCAACTGATCACCACATCGAATTCATGCAGACGGTCGGGCAAATCGGCCAGCCGCATCGCTTCAGCACCAAAACGGGCAGCCAGCTTTTCGCCCCGATCCAGGCTGCGGTTGGCGATGGCCATGGCCTTGGGGTTTTTTGCAGCGAAGTGGGTGCCGGCCATTTCAATCATCTCGCCAGCGCCGACAAACAGGATGCGAACCTCATGCAGGTCTTCAAATAATTTGCCCGCAAGTCGAACGGCCGCGGCTGCCATGCTGATCGAGTGGCTACCGATTTCTGTGGTGCTGCGAACTTCCTTAGCCACGGCAAAACTGCGCTGAAACAGTTGGTTGAGGGTGCTGCCCAGGGCGCCTGCCTGCTCGGCCACCCGCACAGCGTCTTTCATCTGGCCCAGTATCTGGGGCTCCCCCAGGACCATGGAGTCAAGCCCGCTAGCCACCCGAAAGGCATGGCGGGCTGCCTGGCCAGATTCAAGCGCATAGGTGTGGCTACGTAGCTCATCGGCCGTTACGCCACCACAATGGGCCAACCAATTCAGGGTGGGCGCAATTTCAAGGGTTTGCCCGGCACAATAAATCTCGGTGCGGTTGCAGGTGGACAGGATGGCTGCCTCTGGGGGTTGGTTCAGGGCCTGGCGCAAGGCCTGCAGGGACGGTCCGATCTGGTCGAGGGCGAACGCAAACCGACCGCGCAAGTCAAGCGGCGCGGTGGTGTGGTTGATGCCTAAGGCCCAGACTGCCATATAGTGTTATTGGTTCAAAAAGAAGCTGATTATAAAATTTTGAATTGAATCAGGCACTTGCCGCTGATCCCCACGAGACCGACATGGATTTTCTGGATATTTCGATTCATTTTCTAAATTTTGTTGCGCCTGCTTTGGTCCTTGCCTTGCTGATGCCGTTGACCGGACGGCTGATGCGGCGCCATCAAAGAGGATCGCCCAGTTGGTGGGTTCAGGTGGCCATCAATGCGCTAGTTGGTGTCATCACCCTGGCCCTGGGTTTTTGGCTGATGGGCCGGGACGGCAAGATGACCGCTTACGGCGCCCTTGTCCTGGCGATGGCTTCATCACAGTGGCTGCTGCTTCGGGCCTGGCGCTGAACCCTTGTCGCCTAAGCCCGCAAGGCCAGGAGCCTCAACCCGACCGGGCTGAAGCGACAGGGTGCTGGGGTAATATCGCTCCACTACTCTTGGCCAACTGATGGCCGTCTTGCTGGAATTCATGGATAACACGACGTTGCCGGATCAAAGGGCCGACGCTGCCGGGCAGGAAATGCCCGGCCAGAAGCCTGAGCGCATCCGGGAAATTCCCTACAACTACACCTCGTTTTCAGACCGGGAAATTGTCATCCGTTTGCTGGGCAGTCAGGCCTGGACAACGCTTTTTCAATTGCGACAGGAGCGTCGAACCGGACGGTCGGCCCGCATGTTGTATGAGGTGCTTGGCGACATCTGGGTCGTCCAGCGCAATCCCTACCTGCAGGACGATCTTCTGGACAATCCCAAGCGTCGGATGCTTCTGGTGCAGGCCATGCATCACCGTCTGGCTGAAATTCACAAGCGTCGTAGCCCCGAGGACGACCTGTCGCGCGACGCAATGGTCGTGGATTTATTGGCGGCGGCCGAGCTGGCGGTGCAGGAATTTGACCGCTCGTTTATGGAGATGGCTGATCTGCGCCGGCGTGTGATGCGCACCTTGTCACGCCTGACTGCCAGGGACAACGTGAAGTTTGATGGACTGTCGCGCGTATCGCATGTGACTGATGCCACAGACTGGCGGGTCGAGTACCCCTTTGTCGTGCTCACCCCAGACAATGAGACTGAAATGGCAGGACTGGTGCAAGGCTGCATCGACTTGGGACTGACCATCATTCCCCGGGGTGGTGGCACCGGCTACACCGGCGGGGCGGTACCGCTGCATTGGAAGAGTGCGGTAATCAACACCGAAAAGCTAGAAGCCATGACGGAGGTGCAATGGGTACAGCTGCCCGGCCTGGATCGGCCGGTTCCAACCCTCTGGACCGAGGCCGGGGTGGTCACCCAACGGGTCGCCGATGCGGCCGAGCGGGCCAATCTGGTTTTTGCAGTCGACCCAACCTCGGCTGAAGCCTCGTGTGTGGGCGGCAATATTGCAATGAACGCAGGTGGCAAAAAGGCAGTCCTGTGGGGCACTGCGCTGGACAACCTGGCCAGCTGGCGCATGGTGACGCCCGATGCCCAGTGGCTTGAAGTCACTCGACTTAACCACAACCTGGGCAAGATTCATGATGCTGAGCTTGCCAGTTTCGAATTGAACTATTTTGGAGCGGACGGCAAAACCCTGAACAAAACCGAACGTCTGGATATCCCAGGTTCCAGATTCCGCAAGGTCGGTCTGGGCAAGGATGTCACCGACAAGTTTCTGAGTGGTTTGCCCGGCGTGCAAAAAGAGGGGTGTGACGGCCTGATCACCAGCGCCCGCTGGGTGGTGCATCGCATGCCCAGCCACACCAGGACGGTCTGCCTTGAATTCTTTGGTCATGCGCGGGAAGCGGTGCCCAGCATCGTCGAGATCAAGGATTTCATGTTTGCGCAACAAAAGCGCAGTACCCACCCCCCTGGTGAACCTGCGGGACAGGGCGTTTTGTTGGCAGGGCTGGAGCATCTTGACCAGCGCTATCTCAAGGCGGTGGGCTATGTCACCAAAAGCAAGCGTGGCGGTCTGCCCAAGATGGTGCTGATTGGCGACATCGTCGGCGATGATTCAGACGAAGTGGCGCGAGCCACCAGCGAGGTGGTGCGCATTGCGAATTCGCGCAACGGCGAGGGTTTTGTCGCGGTCAGCGAGGAGGCCCGCAAGAAATTCTGGCTTGATCGCAAGCGCACAGCGGCCATCAGCAGGCACACCAACGCATTCAAGATCAATGAGGATGTGGTGATCCCCCTGCCACGCATGGCCGAGTACACCGATGGCATTGAGCGCATCAACATCGAGTTGAGCCTGCGCAACAAGATTGCGCTATGCGACCGGCTTGAAAATTTCCTAGACAGTCGTGATTTGATTCAAAACAAATGGCTGTTGGCGGGTGAGTTGCCTGCCACAGAACTTCTGGGCGAGCGGGTATCCCAGGCGCTGGTGTTGGTGCGTGAAGTCAGGCTGCAGTGGCAGAGCTGGCTGAGCCAGCTGGATCTGATGTTTGAGCAATTGCAGGACCACACCCTGAGGGCGAGTTGGAAAACCCAGTTGCAGGCCCCACTGGCAAAACTCTTTGCTGGTGATGCCCTGGCCCCGATTCTGATCGAATGTGAACGGATTCATCAACAGGTGCTCAAAGGGCGCGTCTGGGTTGCCCTGCACATGCATGCCGGCGATGGCAACGTCCACACCAACATTCCGGTCAACAGCGACGATTATGAGATGCTGCAGACGGCGCATGAAGCGGTCAGACGCATCATGGCCTTGGCCCGTTCCCTGGACGGGGTGATCTCTGGCGAGCATGGCATTGGAATCACCAAGCTTGAATTCCTCAGCGACACGGAACTCAGGCCCTTTGCCGATTACAAGCAGCGGATTGACCCGCAGGGCCGTTTCAACAAGGGTAAGTTGTTGCGCCAGCAACCAGGGCTGCACGCAGCAGCTGACCTGAGTCAGGCCTACACCCCCAGCTTTGGCCTGATGGGGCATGAATCCCTGATCATGCAGCAGAGTGATATCGGTGCGATCGCTGACAGCGTGAAGGATTGTCTTCGTTGCGGCAAGTGCAAGCCTGAATGCGCCACCCATGTGCCACGCGCCAATCTGCTCTACAGCCCGCGCAACAAGATCCTGGCCACTTCCTTGCTGGTCGAGGCGTTTCTGTACGAGGAGCAGACCCGCCGCGGCATCTCAATTCGGCACTGGCAGGAATTTGAAGATGTGGCTGACCATTGCACGGTCTGCCACAAGTGCCTCTCGCCCTGCCCCGTGAAAATCGATTTTGGCGATGTTTCCATGAACATGCGTAACCTGTTGCGCAAGATGGGGCGAAAGAGTTGGCGTCCGGGGCAGGCTGCGGCGATGGCTTTTCTCAACGCCACCCGACCCGAGTCCATCAAGCTGATGCGCTCTGTCATGACGGGTCTTGGCTTCAAGCTGCAACGCCTTGCCAACCGGGTACTTCGCGTGGCCGCTCGGCGCCAGACGGCCAGCCCTCCTGCCAGCGTTGGACCCGCCCCTCTCAAGGAGCAGGTGATTCACTTCATCAACAAAAAGATGCCGGGTGGCCTGCCCAAGAAGACGGCGCGGGCCCTGTTGGACATTGAGGACCGCAACTATGTCCCCATCATTCGTAACCCGGTGAGCACGACAGCCGACAGTGATGCGGTGTTTTATTTTCCTGGTTGTGGTTCGGAGCGCCTGTTCAGCCAGGTGGGGCTGGCGACCCAGGCCATGCTTTGGCATGCCGGTGTGCAGACCGTGTTGCCCCCGGGGTATCTCTGTTGCGGTTACCCACAAAGGGGCAGTGGGCAGTTTGATCGGGCCGAGAAGATGATCACTGACAACCGGGTGCTGTTTCATCGGGTTGCCAATACCCTCAACTACCTGGACATCAAGACAGTTGTCGTGAGTTGCGGCACTTGCCTTGACCAGCTGCAAGGCTATAAATTCGAGGAAATCTTTCCGGGTTCGCGCATCCTGGACATCCATGAATTCCTGCTTGAACGAGGGATCAGCCTATCTGGCACTGACTCAAGCTACCTTTACCATGATCCCTGCCACAGCCCGCTGAAACGGCAGGCCCCAATGAAAACCGTCCGTGCCTTGGTGGGTGACCAGGTGATGTTGAGCGAGCGATGCTGTGGTGAGTCAGGCACTTTGGGGGTAACCAGGCCGGATGTTTCAACCCAGGTCCGCTTTCGCAAGCAGGAGGAGTTGCGCAGGGCGGAGTCCCAGTTGAGAGCCTCGGGTCGGCTGCAAAAGACCGCGAATCTGAAAATCCTGACCAGCTGCCCAAGTTGCCTGCAGGGCCTGAACCGGTACCAGGATGATTTGTCCAACGGCTTGCTGCAGGCTGACTATATTGTGGTCGAGATGGCGCACCAGTTGCTGGGTGAGCACTGGCTGCCAGACTATGTCGCAGCTGCCAACACCGGCGGCATCGAGCGCGTGCTGGTATAAACAGACTGAATTCAACGAGGTATCACCATGTCAGCTCCGCAATCCAATAAGCCTACACCTGAAGATCTCACGGTTCACAGCAAGTCGCGCCGGCTTGAAATCAGTTTTTCTGATGGTGCACGGTTTCTGATCCCGTTCGAACTGATGCGCGTCTATTCCCCATCGGCAGAAGTGCAGGGGCACGGACCCGGGCAGGAGACCCTGCAGACGGGCAAGCGCGAGGTGGACATCAACGCCCTGGAACCCGTGGGCAACTACGCGGTGCAGCCGACCTTTTCCGACGGTCACGACAGCGGCATCTTCTCCTGGGAGTATTTGTACTTCCTGGGCTCCGAGCAGGAGCAGTTATGGGCTGACTACCAGGCAAGGCTACAGGCGGCCGGTGTTGATCGTGATGCCCCCATGCCAGAAAAGGCGGGGCATGCCTGCGGAAATCACTGATGGCATTCGCATAAATCGCCGATGAGCAAAACTCATTTCGGCTTTGAATCGGTCGACGAGGACCTGAAAGCGCGTCGGGTACGCGGCGTCTTTGATTCGGTTGCCTCCAAATATGACCTGATGAACGATCTCATGTCGGTTGGCATGCACCGTGCCTGGAAGGCTTACACCGTCATGGTCGCCAACCTGAAAGAGGGTGACCGCGTTCTGGACATTGCCGGTGGCACGGGGGACCTGGCCCTGGCCTTTGCCCGCAAGGTGGGGACAACCGGGCAGGTGGTTCATACCGACATCAATGAGGCCATGTTGCGGGTTGGCCGAGACCGCCTGATCGATGACGGGCGAGTACTTCCCACCGTGGTGTGTGACGCTGAAAGACTCCCTTTCCAGCCCGGTCACTTTGATCTGGTCAGTGTCGCTTTTGGGCTGCGCAACATGACGCACAAGGACATGGCCCTGGCCGAAATGTGCCGGGTTCTCAAGCCGGGCGGTCGCTTGCTGGTGCTTGAGTTTTCCAAGGTCATCCCCCCGCTTGAAAAAATTTACGACTGGTACTCTTTCAAGGTCCTGCCACGGCTGGGCCAGTGGGTGGCGGGAGACGCAGACAGTTACCGCTACCTGGCTGAGTCGATCCGGATGCACCCGGGTCAGGAAGAGCTGAAGGCTTTGATGAAGAAATCCGGATTCAACCATGTGGATTTTCACAACATGAGTGGCGGGGTTGTGGCATTGCATGTTGGAATCAAGTGCTGAAGTGCATTGATTTGATTTTCTGAATCTTCTGGACTGTCTAACTTTGGAGTACCTGATATGAAATTCTCTACCGTAATTTTGGCGCTGGCGCTGGCCCTGGTCGGGGTGACGGCCGAAGCCAAGCGAATGGGCGGTGGGAAGTCGTTTGGCAAACAATCCGGCAATGTGACTCAGCGCCAGGCCGCGCCCACTGCACCGGCTGCGCCGGCACAGAATGCCGCCACAGCGACGCCCAAACCAGCCCCGGCAGCTCCGGCAGCGGCGCCCAAGAAGCCCTGGGGGGCCATGCTGGGTGGGCTGGCTGCTGGTCTGGGACTGGCCTGGTTGGCGCATTCTCTGGGTCTGGGTGAAGAATTCGGTCAATTCCTGATGATCGGTTTGATGGTTCTGGCGGTCATGATGATCATTGGAATGATCATGCGCCGCCGTCAACAAACGGCCCATTCAAATACCGGTGCGTATGCCATGCAGGGTGCGGCTGCCGCTGAAGTGCCCGTCCAACCGCAATACCGCCCCGAGAATGTTGGCAATGATGCCTCCGCACGCCCCTGGGAGCGTCAATCGACCCAATTTGATACCGAGGCCGTTCGCGGGGGGTCTGGAGTCGTGATCGGCTCAGCCCTGGCCGGCGGGTCCCAAAGCTGGACCATCCCGGCTGATTTTGACACCGATGGTTTCTTGCAGGCTGCCAAAAACAACTTTGTTGCCTTGCAGGCGGCCTGGGACAAGATGGATTTGGCCGCACTGCGCGCCATGATGACCGATGAGATGCTGGCTGAAATTCGCCAGCAAATGGGTGAGCAAAGCGCCCAAAATCAGACCGAGGTGGTCATGCTGGAAGCCCAATTGCTGGGGATTGAAGAACTGGACAATGGCTACATGGCCAGTGTTGAATTCTCCGGCCTGATTCGTGAGGAACCTTCCTCCGGGCCGAGCCCATTCCGAGAAGTCTGGAACATGACCAAAGCCAAGGGGGGCTCCAGCGGCTGGTTGGTGGCCGGTGTACAGGCCTTGCAGTAAGGTCTGAAGATTTGCGGCAGACCGCTGCAAGACCAAGCTTATCATCGGGGACTATGGCAACACAGTCCCCGTTTCCTTTTCTGGATGACGCGATTCAAAAGGTCGCCAGCCAGCTGCAACCCCCCGAATGGGCGGTTCAGGAGGCTCAACGACGGATCGTGCTGATGCTCAATCATGTCTTGCAGCAAGAGCCGCAAGCCACCCAACGCCTGCTTGCCCTTCAGGGCAAGGTGCTCATGTTCCATTGGCGCCAGTTTCACTTCAAGCTCTCAGTCACCCCTGCGGGTTTGCTGGATCTGGCCGATCCCTCAGCCACTGCAGACCTGACCTTGTCGGTCCTCGAGGAGTCCCCAATTGCCCTGGTTCAGTCTGCGCTGGATGGGATTCGTCCCTCGGTGCGTATCGAGGGGGATGTCGAGTTGGCGAGCACCTTGAACTGGGTGATCAGCAATGTGCGCTGGGACCTGGAGGAGGATCTGTCCCGTCTGATCGGTGACGCACCCGCCCATGCGCTGGCTGGGGCTGTGCGACGCATGAAGGAGGGTGTCCAGCGGTTTATTGCAGGCCGGCGAGGTTAGGCATGAACCGTCTTCTGCGTGGGTCATTCATCCTTTGGATTGTGCTGCGTTATGGGTTGGATGAGCTGGTTCTCAACAGCTTTCGCAAGCCATGGCTACGTCTTATCGCGCGAATCGTTTCCTTTGGCCGCAACCTGAAGGCGCCGCGCGGCCAACGTCTGCGCGAGGCGCTGGAGCGGCTGGGCCCGATCTTTGTCAAGTTTGGTCAGGTCTTGTCGACCCGACGTGACTTGTTGCCTGCCGATGTGGCGCAAGAGTTGGCCAAGTTACAGGACAGGGTGCCACCTTTTGACTCAGAGGTGGCCGTAGCAACCATTGAGCGCTCATTTCAGCGACCACTGGCGCAGATATTTACTGAGTTTGAGCGCCAACCCGTGGCCAGCGCGTCCATTGCACAGGTTCATTTGGCCAAACTCAAAGACCCGCAGGGGCAGGTCCGTGAGGTGGCGGTCAAGGTCCTTCGTCCCGGGATGCTTAGGGCTATTGAAAAAGACCTGAGCCTGATGCGCATGATGGCGGGCTGGCTCGAATCCCTTTCTGCTGATGGCAAGCGTCTCAAGCCCCGTGAGGTGGTGGCTGAATTTGACAAATACCTGCATGATGAGCTCGATCTGGTGCGCGAGGCGGCCAGTGCAGCTCAGCTGCGGCGCAATATGGCGGGCCTGGATCTGGTGCTGATTCCGGAGATGTTCTGGGACTTTTGCCACAGCGATGTGATCGTGATGGAGCGCATGAGGGGCGTTCCCATCAGCCAGACCGCCCGACTGCTTGAGGCCGGCGTCGATCTGAAAAAGTTGGCGCGTGATGGGGTCACAATTTTTTTCACCCAGGTCTTTCGCGACGGTTTTTTTCACGCCGACATGCATCCGGGCAATATTTTCGTCAGCACGGATGCGGCCACCTTCGGTCGGTATATATCTCTGGATTTTGGGATTGTGGGTACCCTTACCGAGTTCGACAAGGAGTACCTGGCGCAGAATTTCACCGCTTTTTTCAGGCGCGACTACAAGCGTGTGGCTGAGTTGCATATCGAATCGGGATGGGTGCCGCCCTCGACCCGGGTGGACGAACTCGAGGCCGCGGTACGCGCCGTGTGCGAGCCCTACTTTGACCGACCCCTGAAGGAAATTTCACTGGGCATGGTGTTGATGCGGCTTTTCCAGACTTCCCGGCGTTTCAATGTGGAGATTCAGCCCCAGCTGGTCTTGTTGCAGAAGACCTTGCTCAACATCGAGGGATTGGGTCGGGATCTGGACCCTGACCTGGACCTGTGGAGTACTGCCAAACCATTTCTTGAAAAGTGGATGGCTGATCAAATTGGCCCACGCAAGTTATGGGAAGAGTTGCGCAATCAGGCGCCTCGCTACGCCAAGCTGCTGCCCGAACTGCCGCGTCTGCTGCATGACTACCTTCAGCAGAGACAGGGCGGCCAGCAGCGCGAGCTGGCCAGCCTGATTGCCGAGCAGCGCCGCACCAATCGACTGCTGCAAGGACTGGTTTATTCCGCAATCGGTTTTTTGCTGGGTCTATTGGCCATGCAGTTTTTCATTCGGATCTGATTTCTTGAATTCTCTAACTACCAGACTGAACAGGAGGCTGTCGTGCTGTTAACACTTGTCATCGTCTATCTTCTGATCACGATTTCAATTGGTTTGATTGCGGCCAAGCGGGTCAAGAACACCGCAGACTTTGCGGTGGCTGGTCATAAATTGCCTTTGATCATGATTGTCACCACGACTTTTGCGACCTGGTTTGGCTCAGAAACTGTATTGGGTATCCCCGCTAAATTCGTGAATGGTGGTCTTGGCAGTGTGGTCGAGGATCCTTTCGGGGCCGGGACCTGCCTGATCCTGGTCGGGATATTCTTTGCCGCCAAGCTGTATCGGATGAATCTGCTAACCATCAGCGATTTTTTCCGGGAGCGCTATGGCCGAAGCATTGAAGTGGCCTGCTCAATCATCATCATGCTCAGCTACCTCGGCTGGGTTTCAGCCCAAATCACTGCGCTGGGGCTGGTCTTCAACCTTCTTTCGGGGGGGGCAGTCTCCATGCCGCAGGGGATGGTGATCGGCGTCATGGTGATCATGGCTTACACCCTCTTTGGGGGCATGTGGTCGGTGGCGGTGACCGATTTCGTCCAGATGATCATTCTGGTTGTTGGCTTGGCGACTTTGGCAATTTTTGCCGGCAACATGGCCGGCGGGGCCGATAAGGTGCTGAATCTTGCGGCCAGCCGGGAGATGTTCAACTTTCTGCCAGAACCTAATTTCAAGGATATTGTTTTCTTCATCGCGGCAGCCATCACCATGATGTTGGGATCCATCCCGCAACAGGACGTTTTCCAGCGCGTCATGTCAGCCGACAGTGTCAAGTCGGCAACCCGGGGGCCGGTGATTGGGGGCGTCCTCTACATTCTCTTTGCATTTGTCCCGATTTTTTTGGTGACCAGTGCATTGATCATCATGCCCGAGCAGGCCAAGTCCTTGCTGAGTGAAGACCCTCAAAAGGTGCTTCCAACACTGGTTTTGGAACACATGCCTTTTGTCATGCAGGTACTGTTTTTTGGTGCCCTCTTGTCCGCCATTCAGTCCTGTGCCTCGGCCACCTTGCTCGCACCCAGTGTGACTTTTGTGGAAAATATCTGGCGTCAATTCAGACCGCATATGAGCGATCGGCAAGAACTCAAAACAATGCGCCTGACGGTATTGATTTTTGGCGCCTTTGTGTTGGCGTACGCCATTGCCATGCACGGAACGTCGATTTATGAGATGGTATCGGGGGCGTATCAAGTCACTCTGGTCGGCGCCTTTGTGCCGCTGGTTTTTGGCCTGTACTGGAAGCGCGCCACCACCCAGGGGGCAGTCTTTGCGGTCGTTTTGGGACTGGTGACCTGGTTGCTGTTCCTGGCAACTCCGGCCGGGGAGGAATTTCCTGCCCAACTGGCGGGAGTTCTAGCCGCCACCACCGGCATGTTGCTGGGTTCGCTCGGACCCCAGACCATTGCCAACAGACACGCCGGGCACCATAGGCTGGTAGGCGTGGAATAAGCCGCAAGGTCAGTCGGGCAACCTATAATGTCGGGTTTGGCTTTTGAGCCAAGCCCATATACGACCCTGCCATGCCTATTTACGCCTACAAGTGTGAGTCCTGCGGCCATGCCAAGGACGTTTTACAAAAAATCTCCGATCCTCTGCTCTCGGACTGCCCGGCCTGTGGCAAGCCAAGCTTCAAGAAGCAGTTGACCGCTGCGGGTTTCCAACTCAAGGGCGGTGGCTGGTACGAAACCGATTTCAAGGGCGGCAGCAGCAGTGCAACGCCTGCCGCTCCTGCATCTGAAGGGACATCGAGCCCTGCCTCCCCTGCAACGACGACGCCGGCCAGTTCAAGTACGACCTCGGCCAGTTCAACGGCGACCACCGCCGCTGAAAGCT
>Ga0075473_10000992_pt1 | contig 11848 bp, 13 predicted proteins | sample DEB19_08_DNA_FD_76340 | JGI IMG/M metagenome (GOLD analysis project Ga0075473, IMG submission 76340) | Aqueous microbial communities from the Delaware River and Bay under freshwater to marine salinity gradient to study organic matter... | ecosystem: Environmental > Aquatic > Marine > Coastal ... | reverse complement strand
CATTCTCAACGCCGCATTGTTTATGCAAGAATCATATCCGGATCGCCCCGTGATTTTGGTGACCAAAGATGTGAATTTGCGGCTTAAAGCCCGATCGCTGAATGTGCGTTCAGAGGATTATGAAACTGGAAAAGTCAAAAACTTGGAGGGCCTTTATCGCGGCATTGCTCAAATTGACATGGATGATTCTACGGTCATCGATTCCATCCATCAACATGGCATGCTTCACATAAGTCAAGCGCCTAAATTGTCGCTTAGTACCAATCACTATTACATATTAAAGAACCACAAGAGCAGTACTTTGGCCTTTTATAACCAAGAGTCCGAGACATTAGAACGAGTGGAAAAGAGACATGCTTATGGGATAAAACCCAGGAATGCTGAACAGGCCTTTGCCATGCATGCCTTGTTCAATGACACCATCAAGTTGGTCACCATTCAAGGTGTAGCAGGTACGGGCAAAACCCTCATCGCACTCGCCTGTGCTTTGGAGCAGCGGAGCAATTACAGACAAATCTATTTGGCGCGACCCATTGTCCCTCTAAATAATAAAGACATTGGATTTTTACCGGGCGACATCAAAGCAAAAATCAACCCTTACATGGAACCCCTTTGGGATAATCTCAAAGTAATACAGAATCAGTTTAGTGAAAGTTCCAAAGAGTTTCAAAAAGTGAAGGAACTGGTCGATAACGAAAAACTTCTCGTTACACCGTTGGCATATATCCGAGGTCGAAGTCTAGCGAATATTATTTTTATTGTGGATGAAGCACAAAACCTTACCCCGTTAGAGGTGAAAACTATCATTACTAGGGCAGGGGAAGGTACCAAGATCATCTTCACCGGCGATATCAACCAAATCGACACCCCATACCTAGATGCGCAGTCAAATGGATTGTCATTTATGATTGACCGATTGAAGGGTCAGCCACTATACGCCCATGTAACCTTGGAGAAAGGCGAGCGCAGTGAATTGGCAAATTTGGCCAATCAGCTCTTGTAAATTGTTGATAATGTGTGGGTTTTATTAGTCTCTGTTGATGGAATAACAACGAATCATTAACCTTCGATAAACATCTCAACATGAATCTTGAAGCAATCTTTTATGAGAAAAGCTTTCCAAGCAAGTTTGGGGGAAATTCAGTTTTCCCTTGGTCACGTTAAGGCAGATGTGTTTGACGTGTTACCCATCAATACACCGTTGCAGATTCATCAAATCATATGCATTGAAGAAGACGGTAGAGAGGTAATTACCGATGGTGAAGATCTATTACAATCCAAATATGAGCTATGGCATTGGTTGTCTATGCAACACAGTGTAATTCATGTAGAATTTAGTCACCCCGGGGGATGCACATGGATTTTTCATAGGGGACAACTCTTGATTACCTGCAAACACAGAGGCACATTGGTATGGTGGACTGCCGAGATTTTGAAGCAGTATAATTTGGCAACTTTCAAGAATTTTCAAAGGCTATCATTGAGCCACGGACAAAGTTGCCTTCTCATAAGCAAGGACGAAGATTGGGTTATACCTAATTTAGTCAGTAACGGATGAAATGGAAAGATGAGCTTATAATGCTTTCAATCCAATTGAAATTTGCGAAAATCCATACAATGAGCCGTGTAGGTTCGGGAAGTTAAAGTTCTTCGGATAAGATTTATTTCTTCGTTTCCTGAACACCGAGGTCGCTCCGAAATAAACGATAACGTCCATGGCGATCCTTTAAAAATTGAAAAAACGATTTTCCACTATCCGTATTTTTGCCAATGATCCAAAAACGTCCAGGCAAACGACTCACCATGAGTTGAAGCAGAAATAGAATCGGAAAGAGGATAATACTAAAAATGATTATCAGCACGGCGGCAGCGATAGCGCCGGCGATGGCCGCCAGTAAAATAATCGCCTATTCGTTTTTTTCGTCCAGTCGTTATGGCAATGAATTCTATCAGCGCAATTTCAACATTCAATCCGATCGATTGGTGGAAACGCTGCATCACTTTGGGAATTGCATTGCGGCATCCATCCCTTTGGGTTTGGAAAAACTGCTCCATAGCAACAGCTCCATGAATGAAAAAACCGTGGTTGTGTTGGGCACAGGCGCAGGGCTTACCCTGGGTGGAATGTCGCTTCGCTTCAACTCACTCGCCAACGCTTGAACCGCTTGATGTGTTCATTATAACTTCAATGGCCACCTCATTGCGGCGATTCACTACGTCCCAAGGCGCATTGTATCCCATGTACTTGTAGGTTCCCTTGGTTTGTATCCCTTGCTTCTCCAGTGTTTTTGCCAACGCTTCGCAGTGCGATTTGATCTTCTCGTCTGAAGAAAATCCTCCGTACTCCAAAACAGCCAATGTTTTGGAAACTTCTTCTTCTATGCGAACGTTTCCTGCAGAGGGACGGGGGAGTTCATCTTTCTTGTAGGCACTTGGCATCACAAAATACATGGATGCCGAATCGCCCAAATTCATCACCACGGGGGCCGTCATCGCGATTTTTTGGTTTTGTTCATTGCCGCCGAAAATGTACCCAGCAATGCTTCTGAAGCCCTGACTGCCCGATGTTTCAAATGACCCCGACGACAGCGATGTCTTTGCGACCAACATGTTTGGGTATTGTCGGATTTCTACTTTATCGATGCGCTGAATCACCTTGTAGGCGGGTGTTTCAATATCGCTATTTTTAAATGCCACAACGGTAAAGGCAATTCCCAATACAACCAAAGCAATCACGGCAGTCCACATCCATTTTTTCATGTTAATGTAAATGTAACAGACAATGGGGGGATTTGTTTCTGCTCACGATATCCATGAATGCCCAATCCGCAAAAAGTACCCCAGAAAAAGTTGAATTTTACCGAAATCGAGTATCATTGTAATTCATTGATTCTATGCGATGCAAGTGGTACATAGCCATGGTGATTATCACCGCCCTCACTTTTGGGGCATGCCACGATCGCTCCCAGATTTCAGTTCAGTCGCTGCAGACCATTGTGGCACTCGGACATGGGGGTATGGGCATCAGCAGCAGTTATCCGCTCAATTCCGCCGAAGGGATAATGAAATGCTTGGCGTTGGGACTCGACGGCAGCGAATTGGATGTACAGATGACCGCCGATAGTGTGTTGGTCGCTTTTCACGATGTGGATTTGGCCGATGTCACCAAACTCGATGGACGAATTCATGAGAAGACATGGGAACAAATCAAATCAACTGTTTACCAAGGCTCTTTGCGGGGCGATTGTTTGTTGGTGTCACTGGATGATTTGTTCGGTGGAATTGAAAAACCCCAACAGTTTCACTTCACCTTTGATTGTAAGTTGCATCCGGTGACCACTTCGGGTGAGGCATACCGCAATCAATTCGTATCGGCATTTCAACGGGTCTTGCAAAAACACCAATTGGGAGAGCGAATCGCCATAGAATCGCAAGATGTGGCCTTCCTCATGGCTTGTAAACAGAGGGTCGCCCAAACTTCGGAATACTACTATCCCGCTTCGTTCACCGAGGGATATGAAACAGCCATGGCCTATGATTTTGATGGAATTACCATCGCCGCAGACAACATCACCAAAGAAGACGTGGCCAAAGCCCATTTGTCGGGTTTGAAAGTGGCTTTGTGGAATGTGAAATCGGGTTCAGACAACTGGGATGCGATTGAAAAAGAGCCAGATTTTATTCAATCGGATGATCCGCGACATTTGTTTTCTGCCCTAAAATAATTTTTGAATTCACGCCCAATAATTCCGCTTGTTTCACTTTTTTGTGGATTTCTTTTGGGTCGATGCGCGATGAATTTTCGAACCCAATCGCAGTATCTTGTTAAGCTATGTCTGATAAAAATCTTAACAATGTATCCGGAAACCCTTTCGACAATGTGGATCTCTTTGAGTCGCAAAATTCACTGATAATTGACCATTTAGAGCAAATTAGCAATGGTATTTATGCCATTCAGCGCCACGAAAGTCCCACACTGGCCGAGGTTCCCCACCTGTTAGACCTAAGCCGCACATTGATGGTGTCTGAATTGGAAGTTGCCGTCATTGCGCTGGTGGCCTTGTCCAATCCCGATTGTGAGTCGGTCAACGAGAAATTCTTGGTGAAATCGCTGATGCCCTTTTTTCAGGGTCGACGTGCACCCATTCAGCAAGCGATCCAAGCGCTGATTACGGAGCGACTGATCCACCGCGATTTAGAGAGTGATGTTGAATTGCAGTTGGGACAGCGTTTTCGGGCCGCCTTGCACAGTGGAGACATCGATGCAATTCGGGCGTTGAAACCCTTTGGGCTGTTGCCATTTTTGCGCAATTACATGGATGTGGTCATGAGTGATCGCCATTATACCCCCTTCGGGATACCGAATTTTCGAAACATCGTACAGCAGTTGCATATGGGTCGAAACGAGAATCTTGCTTGCCTCAAATACTTGGACGCTCACATCACATCGCGCGGAACGGGCGATATTGGGGTGTTGTTGTACTTGGCGATATTGGCCAAACGGGTCATTGAGGATGAAACGGTTTGTGTGAATGATTTTTTTCACGCCATCGACAAGCCCCATTGGGAAACCAAAGCCTTTCAGCGCACTGAATTGCAATCAGAACAATGGCCGCCTTTGGCAAGTGGATATTTTGAAATCATCGGACATCACAGTGTGGATGCGAACATGGAAATCGGACTGACAGAGGAGGGAATTCAACAATTACTCCCCGAATTAAGTCCGGAAGTCTTAGAGAGTTTGCTCGAATCGAAACAGATTACGGTACCGCACAGGGCACCTGAGAAAATCGCCCCGCAGATACTACTTTTTGATGATGAAACCCGAGCCCAACTCCGGCCGGTACACAAGTTGCTGAATCCCAAGGTGCGACAGCGAATCAACAAGCAGTTACAACAAGGTCAGCAAGGCGTTTGTGTATTGTTGTATGGCTATCCGGGTACGGGTAAAACGCAATTCTGTCTGCAAATGGCGAAAGAGCACGACATGCCGGTAATGGAGGTAAATGTGGCGCAAATTCAAAGCAAGTGGGTAGGGGACAGTGAGAAAAATGCGCGCAAGATCTTCCGGCAGTATGAAAAGCTTTGCAAGCAAGCCAAAAAGGAATGTTTGTTGTTGTTCAACGAGGCCGATGCCTTGTTCAGCAAACGCATCGAGGTTACGCAATCTGTGGACAGCATGAACAATGCCTTGAAAAACATTTTTCTCGAGGAAATGGAGAATTTCCAGGGTTTTTTGATGGCCACGACCAACTTAACAGGCAATTTGGATTCGGCGTTTGAGCGCAGGTTTTTGTTCAAAGTGGGATTCGAACGTCCGGGCGAAACCGTCACTGCCAAAATTTGGCAACAATATTTCCGCGGTTTGCCTGAAGTTGAGGCGATGCGATTGGCGAAGAAATATCCATTTTCACCGGGCGAGATTTCGAATGTTCAGCGGAAGTACATCATCGAAAAGGCGTTGGGGTCTCCCAAATCGAGGTTGACCTTGATTGAAGACATTGCGATCAATGAAAAAATCGAAACCCAGCGGGTATCTGGCCTCAAAACCGTGGGTTTTGGTTAATTTTGAAGCACTTAAAGTTATGGCGACACATCAGTTTGAAGGCAGTTTGGAATGGTCAGGCAATCTGGGCACAGGAACCAGTGCCTATGATCAATATGGGCGAAATTTTGAGGTTGATACAGCGGGTAAATTCCCCATTGCGGGCTCAGCAGATCCGGCTTTTAGGGGTGATGGTCAGCGAATCAATCCCGAAGATTTTTTTATGAATGCATTGTCGTCTTGTCACATGCTTTGGTATTTCCACCTCTGCGCCGATGCGGGGGTGGTGGTAATTGCCTATCGCGACAACTACTCAGGTATTTTGGAAATCGCAGAGGGAGTAGGACGCATGACCCGCGTGCAACTGCGTCCACACGTTACCATTGATGCTTCGAAATCGGTGGCCAATGCCCAACAGCTAGCCTTGGATCTGCATCATAGGGCGCATGAAAAGTGTTTTATCGCCAATTCCGTAACCACCGAAGTGCTCTGCGAACCTGTGGTGGAAATGGGTTGAAGTTCCACTCGTTAGTTATTCTTCCGTCTTTTGCGTTTATCTGATTTTTCACAAGTTCAACATAAGTGATGTGTGATTGCACTATTTTTTCATTTTCTCCATTTTTTGAAGCTTCTCTGAGAACGTTTACGATTTCTCTTTTGTTGCTATAATTGGCGCGAGGGTAGTTGGACGTTATGGAGTTGATGGTGTGTTTTAACTCATTAGGTTTAATAACAAAAACTCGGTTTGGTAAGCCATCTAGTTTTTTTAATTTACAATTTCCGTAAAATACGATGATTGAAAACATGGGGATTTGCGCAAACTGCGGTGAGCATTTTTGCAGTTCTTCAATGTGCCTTCGGTTCTGAATGACCGGGTTGTACATTCTAAATTTCTGCCTGCCAAAAGCCAAAACTTGTGTCCAATAGGTTCGATGGCCACTTCCAAAAATCCATCCAGTATAGTCTTTTACTTCAAATACAATTAGTCCGACAGATGTCGCCATAACCAAATCAATTTGGGCATAGCTGCCATTGCGTTTTGGTAAGTACAAATCATGATAAATGGCATCAGGGTGAATGTCTAGTTTTCTCAAAGCCAAAACCAAATTTCTCTCAGAGGAATTACCTCGGTTTGATTCGGTAACTGAGGCAATCAATGCCTGATTCTTCCTGTTTTGATGGATGAGGCCAAATAGAACAATTACGATGATCGTGATGACAATAAATGCTTCCATGTAGGAATCGCAAACTTAAGGTTTTGGGGTTGGATTTGATTTTTGAAATCCCAATGGGTTGTTATATATACATTTGCATCATGAGAAAGACAATTGGACTTTGGTGCTTCATGCTTTTCGCGACGACAGCGATGGCACAAAACAATGGCGATAACAATCAGCCAAAGGTGGGCGAAGCAAAGGAATCCAATGGGCTTCCAACGATTGAAGCCGTGGATAATGAGCGCATTCCCGAAGACAGTATTTATAGTTGTGAAGTTGCAAATCGCGCAACGCCAGTGGGTGGAATGAATAAGTTCTTTGAGTACATAATAGATAATTTTGTCTATCCCGAACGTTGTTTGGGCAAGGGAATCAATGGTTCTGTGATGATTCGCTTTGTTGTAGAAAAGGATGGGAGCGTGAGCAATGCCACTACGGTTCAACAAACGCCCAAATGTCCTGAATTCGCGGCGGAGGCCATCCGAGTAATCAAGAGCTCTCCACGATGGATCCCCGGAAAACACAACGGTAGTTACGTAAGGTCGTATCTTGAAATCCCAATCAAAATGTCGGCAAAGTAGTTTGCTGACATACAATGGATTATATCAAGGTGATAATCCACATGGCGGCTAGCATCAAAAATCCGGCTATCGATATGTATATGCCTGTATCGTACATGTCGCGAATGGATTTGATCAACCCAAGGGCATTAAAAATTCCGCCAATAACGGTAAATAACAGCAGCATCTTTTGCAAACCTGTGGCGCTCATGGTAGATTTTAATGCAATGGTCGAGAGTAATCCAATAGAGCTCGCTGTTGACCCGAGTAGAGAGTAGACCAAGGCCCAACCACTGCCCAAGCCGCCGTCACCCCAGCTGTGATTGATGTAGTTAATGACCATACAAATGACACCAAGGACGATAAACATGGTCACCACAGGCCCTTCGGGTATTTGCTTTCGCTGCTGCTTGAATTGCTTTCGCAAATGAGTTTTGCTCTTGTTTGATTTTTGATTCAAGGTTGGTTGATGTCCGGTCTTTTTCAGTTCAGCGTAGGGGTTTAAATCATGCTCATTTATTCGGTTTTCAGAATCAATGGATTGATCTTTCATCTCCACTGATCGCGACACGGTTGATTCAGGGAAATCAAATGATGCAATGACGCTGGCCTCATTCTTTGATGGACGAATCGCTATCTGCGACTCATTGCCGGGATTGTTTGGGTGTACCGCTTTCGCATTTTTTGTGTTTAGCGATGGCCATTGAATACTCAATCCACCCGTGTATCTGCGTTGTTGTATTTGGCAGCCCTGTGCTACAAGCAAACCCGTGATTATCAAGAAGTAAAAGTACTTTATGGAATGTTTCATGTTGTTTCAAATTAATGATTGGATGTTGATTATTCCAAGGGGCATGCAGAATATCAACAACGAAATATCGTAAAAAAATTCAAATCGGTAAATCAAAAGATACAGAAAGTCAATGGATTATGACAATCCAATGATCCACATGATGCCGAGCAGCGCAAATCCAGCGATCGATAAATATTTGCCTACATCGTAATAGTCGCGTATGGATTTGATTAATCCAATGGTGTTAAGTAAAGTGCCAAATAGGGTAAAAAAAACCATCATTCCCTCTAAGCCAGTAGCGCTCATACTTGATCTTAGCGCAATGGTTAAGATTAAACCACCGGTACTCGCCGTGGCTCCCGCAATCGCAAAAAAAGCCGTCCAATCGAAGTACCCACCACCACCACCGCCATCCCAGCCGCCACCGCCACTGTAACTATCGTAACCCAATAGCATCCCGATGATTCCAACAATTAAAAAAATCAACTCCAAAGGGTCTCCAGGTTGCTGTCGCTGCAATTGATGTCGCAAGCGCATATTTTTACCATTTGTTTTTTGGGTTTGATATGGGTAAGTCGGTTGGACAGTCTTGTTCATGGTAAGTAATGGCCGCACATCAGAATTTTCTCCCTGATTTTTGGGTTCGATTGCATTGCCCGAAATCTCCTCATTTTGCAATTTGTATGACTCGCTCTTTTGGTGATTTATGATATTAATCGCTTCTGTTTTGGATTGCCACACCGCTACTGTGGGCTCAGCGCTTTTGTTGACTGATCCTGTCAATTTCGCTTTTTTGGTATTCGGTGAGGGCCATTGAATACTCCATCCACCGGTGTATCGGCGTTGTTGAACTTGGCAGCCTTGCGCAACGAGCAAACAGGCGATTAACAAATGGTAAAGGTATTTGACAGAAAGTTTCATGTTTGTTTAAAAAATGAGCCGCAGGATAATGCCCCCAAGGTTTAAGTAAAACATCACCATCGATACGTCATAGAGCAATTCGATTTTATCTTGTTGTTCCAATACATAATCGTTGTTGGGTTCAAGCGTGTTGATTTTATCGAACAGTTCTTTCATTTTGAATTTGTCCGCCAGAAGGAAAATCCCCAAAAGAATGTTCCCAGCGAAGAAAAGATAAATCACAGCCCGGGAATAGTGTTTTGCGAGCAATCTCGCCGCCTCCTTGTTTTGAATATTTACCCTGTAGTACAACGATCTACGTTTTCTGCCCAATTCAAAACGGTGAATCAATGCAATCAGAATGGGAATGGATGCCAATGCCAATAGGGATAAAAATAGAAAGAACTCCCAAAAGTTAATAAATGAGTTTTGTGTCGTAATCCAAAAAAGGTAAAATAGGGGACCTTGAGAAAGCACGATTAACCAATTGGCAATCTTGATTTTCCGATTCAGGACTTCGATGCCCTGCGGCGTCACAATTTTTTCGACGGCAGATTTTGTTGGTTTGCCAACTTTGGATGGCGTGGTGTCTGTGGTCTTTGCTGATTCAATTTTTAAGGATGTTCGCAGTGGCGGGTGAGCGTATTTGAACGGTGAATCTTTGATGATTTCCCCAAATTCTTTCTTGTTTGAACCAGCTTCTGTTGCACTAACAGTTGATTTCCCTGCGTTAGAGGCCGATTTTTGTTGGGCATATTTCTCTGTTTTATGCCCTGTCTGCCCATTGCATTGAGATTTGGACTTTTCGATTTCCTTTCCATGAAACGATTTCCATTCCAAATGATACCCGAACGAGTGATACCGCGGGGTGATGCTACAGCTGGTAAATAAAAGCATCAAAATAATCAACAACCTGCATTTTTTCATGATTGTCAAATGTAATTAAACAATACAAATCTGACTCTTAATAGCAATTTATGTCATTTTTGCAAAAATCAATTACGTAGTGACGCAAAAGCATCTTTTGGACTTTCGGAAAAATTGCAAACGAGACTTTTTAAATACGGGCGAAAAATTTAATATTGCTTATTATGTCTCAATTAAACGTACTTAACCTACTTCATCCGAAAGAGAAAACGTATCGAACAGTGGTTATCGTAATCTCAACATTGGTATGGGGAATTATTGCCTTTGGGTTGTTCTCTGTCATCAGTCGGGCTGAATATATTGCGGGTCCTGTATTATTTGCCCTCGCATTCTATGTTGGTTTTTTTGTTTTCATTTTTTGGATCATCGGGCTGTATTATAAAGCCATTATTTACGGAGAAAGTGTAAAAGTAGGGCCGCATCAATATTTGAAAGTATATCAAATGGCGCAATCGCATTCCGATCGATTGGGATTGGAAAAAATGCCCGATGTATTCATCCACAGTGGTAGTGGTATGATTAACGCATTTGCCATAGCGTTTTTATCACGCCGGTATGTTGTATTGAATGCGCCCATCGTTGATTTAATGTTAAAAAGAGGCCAGGATGCTGAACTTTCATTCATTATCGGACATGAATTGGCACACCACGCTGCAGGGCACACAAATGTCTGGCGCGGTATTTTCATTCGCCCCGCGATGTTTATTCCTTTGCTGGGTGCAGCATTTAGCCGATCACAAGAATTAAGTGCCGATCGCATCTCTACAGCATTGATAGGCAATGTTACAACTTGTCAACAATCACTCATTGCAATAGCGATGGGCTCAGAGAGTCTAGCCAACGATACAAACATTGAATCCTTTATTGAGCAAGAATTAGAAATCCCAGGATTCATGGGATTTATACACAAAATTTTTTCAAGTCATCCCCGAATGACGAGACGCGTAATTGAACTAAAACTCTTTGGCAGAGATTCTCAATTTAAAGAATATGAAAATGTTACCATGGCTGATTCTCGTGGTGCAATGGTTGATTCATTAACAAACCAAACCAATACGCAATCTGAAACTCATTCCACGCAGACCATTTTAATCGTTTTGGCTATTTTGGTTTTTGGTGTGTTGGGGTACTTTGTGACTAGATCAATGAATAATTCAAATTCAAACAGTGATAACATTGACTCCACATTGCCAATATTGGAGAATGATGAGGGTGCAACCCAGGAATCGGAATATGAAAATATCAAAGAGGCGCCCGCTGCATCAGCGACATCTGAATTTGCGATACAACCCTTGTTGAATACATCATTTGTTTCGGAAAGTGAAGGCACTTGGGAACAAATTAAATTCATATCCAATGAAAACGATGGTATTTTCATTGAATACAGTGACGACATCGATGGGCGTTCAGAGCCAAGGATGTTGCGTTTTGACGCTTCAACCAATGAGCTATTTTTTACTTCTACACCCAATGTGCGATATCCTATTTCGAATATTTCTTCCAGTGGGTTTGATTTGTTAAACCCAAATGGTCGAAGCCAGCGATTTGAAGTTATGAGTACAAAATAGTTGCTGCAATTAGATATTTTGCCGTTATCGTCGAATCCTCTTTCAATAGGGGATTAAATCTTTTTTTTTGGAAATCCCATCTCCACCACATTAAATTGGCAGACAGTATCACGAGACCCAAAAGGTCACCAACCGAGCACTAACCCTGCTACGGTGGTAAAATGATGCGGACACAACGTCAAAAACAAAGGGAAATGAGATCTTTCATGCTACAACGTAGCGCTTTGGCTACCGTAAACTCAGTCGCTACATCTGTGTTTGCTCCTGTTTTGGGCTGTCCGCAACAGACCCTCTTGCGTTTTCGTGCTGTTTCGCAAAACAACATTAAAACCAAATAC
>Ga0075473_10000984_pt1 | contig 11903 bp, 18 predicted proteins | sample DEB19_08_DNA_FD_76340 | JGI IMG/M metagenome (GOLD analysis project Ga0075473, IMG submission 76340) | Aqueous microbial communities from the Delaware River and Bay under freshwater to marine salinity gradient to study organic matter... | ecosystem: Environmental > Aquatic > Marine > Coastal ... | reverse complement strand
CTGATCTTCTTCACAAGTTCAGGTGTGGCGGTCCTAGAAACTTGTATGTGATTCTGATAACCAGCTACAGGTTTGTCATAAATCTTTTTCAAGATACTGACAACTTCATATCGACAAGTTCTCAACTTCATGTATCGACAATCAGTAGGAACAGAAACTACATCTTTTGGATTAACCTTGCAAACGATAAACTGATCACCGTTATCGTCAAAAGATACATTTCCTTTTTCATCCTTACTGCCACCTCGACCATAACTAAGAACATAATCAATTGATCCAACATGAAGACCATTAGAGCAATGATGATCCCTAGTGGCATCTACACTTTCTCTAGCGACTTCAACTATGTTTCCAATCTTGTTATCAAATGTTCCACTATACTTATCTGTAAAGTCATTATTGACTGCCTTATAAGCTAAGAAACAACCATCTGGAGTTATCGGCAAATCTTTATGCTGGAGAAAGTCGAACAACTCTACAATGCTTCTGTCTGATGGATTGTCTGAAAGATTATCCAAGAAGTTGAGCATCGGTGTAAAATTGCATCCCTGCTCACGCATCTCAACAACCCTGTCCACAAACAGGTCAGGCATTTTGTAATTGTCCCAGTAGAGAGAACCATTCTTTAATTCAACACTACCTTCGCAATATCTTTCAAGAGCTTCGCCATAATCATATAGTGCTTCAAAATGCTCTACATTGTTTTTGCGGAGACAACCAATCAACCTTTGGTAGTGAGGATGATTCTTCCCAAAACAATAAGCATTACCAGCAACACTAGCATTACAGTTACCACTCTGGTCAATTACCCACTTCATAACATTGCCTTTCTGTAAAAGAAAAAAAGTACACCTAACTATAACCAACTATTCATCGAAAGTAAAATCTAAAATCTTAATTGTTTGCAATGCTTCTTTTGCAAAATGAAAATATTCATGTAGATTTAAAATTATTTAGAGTGCCACTTTTTACAAAGGAAGTGGCAAACCTAGTTAATTAACTAAGCCATTGTTTGCCGAACAGGAAAAAGTTTTTTTCGCTTTCCTTGGTTATGTTTAAATTGGAAAGGATTAAAAGACAATAATAATCCTCGTAAGAAAAGCTATTCTTCACTTCACGACTACCACCAAGTTTTTCAATTACATTAGCTGCCATCGTCTTTAAGTCAAACAATGTTGGTGATTCGATGCTAAATCCCATCGGAATGCCACCATCGTCACTTTTTTTCCTTGCTGCTACTTTTACCTTCTTATTAGCCACGATACAACTCCTTTAAATAAAAAAAGTACACCTAACTATAACCAACTATTCATCGAAAGTAAAATCTAAAATCTTAATTGTTTGCAATGCTTCCTTTGCAAAATGAAAATATTCATCGCTTTCGATTTTCCCAGAATCAACACCTTCTATAATTTTTTCTATAGCTTTTTTCTCAGCTTCTGTAAAATCACATCCTCTATTTCTGTTATAAAAATTCTTATAGGTTGTATCGATATAGGATATCATCTTCACAATCCAGTCTTTTAATTCACTACCACCACTAAACTCATACAATTTTTCTTTACCATTTTCCGAGTAAGAAGCTTTTATCTTTCTCAGATTTGTAATATATAATCCTTTATATACAGAAGAATAGTTTGTTCCAGATATTAGAAAATCTTCATAAGATTCGTCATCATATAGACTAGCAAATTTAGAAGAAAATAATCTCAAAACATTATTTTCATTTTTTATAAATTTGAAATCCACCTGACGCAAACATTTATCGATCTGAAGCAAAGAATAAAAAACATCATTTCTATCTTCGAATATCGGAGGAAATTTTTCGCTAAATTTTAACACGAAAGATTTATCTGCTTCTTTTATATCTTTTATTCTTTTTTGGATTATATCTAACATGATTGACCTTTCTTTAATTCACAGTAATGTTGACGACACCAGATTTACGACCATCTAACGGACTTCTATCAATGCACCCTTCGGTAACCAAAAAATTACTGGTTTGAATAAAAGTTTTTTTATCCGCATGACATCCTAAGACATTTAAAATAAACCTGTATGCATTATTTGAAACAAACAGTTTTTTGTAAATCTCTTTGATGTTTTTAGTTTCAAATTTTACTAAACTAATCTTAAAAAGATTATGAGCATAATCCCAACCAGCCTCTTGATCTTCTTTAATATTAATTTCGTTTTCTGATTTCTTTCCATACCAGTATTCGGTATTATCGTATTCATCTTCATTGTTTGGAACGAATCCTTCGACATATTCCAAATCTTGAAATTCATCAAAAGAAATCCGACAAAGTTTTTCATACAACTTAAACTCATCGCTTTTAAAAGGATGGTCTTGAACGATTTCTGGACTATCCGAATGATAATCTTTATTGCAATAATTTCTAATCAAAGTAACAACATCATTCGATTCTTTTTCTTCGCCAAAACCTATCTTGCTGACCAAGTCTTTAAATTCATCCGCTTTTTCTTTTGCTTTGTTTTGCAAAAATTTAAAGACATCACCCATCAAATTTGTAAACTGTTTCCTTTCTGAAATTTTTGTCTGTGCTGCTTTGCTTTTCGATAAAACATAAACTTTAGATGGAAGTTTATAACCGCAATTTGCTGCCACTTTAATCCACATTGAGAATTTTTCATGTAAATCAAATTCGCCCCTATGATTAGCGATTACCTTCGCCTCAACATTAGGTTTTGAATTAAAAGTATAATTTCCCCTGTCTCTTATAAGATAAAATCCAGAATCATTACGGACTGAAAGATTTACAAAATCTTTATCAGTACAAAACCCAGAAGAATCAAGACTATATTTTTCAACCAGTCCAACATTATGAGATGAAGAAGAACCTGCCGAAGAACTTCTTTTCCTAACTTCTGGTATTGGCAAAATATCATTGCTTTCAAAAAATTCGGCAACTGGCTTTACAGTCCATCCAATTTGATCGCAAAGTTCTTTTGCTGCTGCTTGAGAAAACAAATAAATATCTTTGGTGTATCTTCCTTGATTTCTCCTATGTGCTTTAATCCTTGACTTTAGTGATTTCGATCCATCATTCAGAAGCAATATTTCAGAATGATCCTTGTTCAGAGAGAAATCATATTCACTACTTGTCCTCGTTACCACTCCCTTTCTGCGGGGTATACAAAAGTAAGAGACTGAATTGTCTTCTAACTTAATCGTCTTCCTATATGTCTTCGTTCCATCTCTCCAATCATCATTAAACAAAACCTCACCCTTGTACAGCACATTTAAATTTGACAAACACTCTTTAACAAACGAAGTGCCAAATTGATTTTCGAGCAAAATCTTATTGTTAAGAAATTCCAATCGTGCATGATAAAGATCGATGCTGCTCTCAATCTTCCCTTCGAACAAAGGCAAAATCTCTTCCAGAACATTTTTAAGAAAATCAAAAAACCTATTCTTAGTTTTGTTCGTGTAAGACAACGATTCCCTCGAAGGAGTTATAGCCAGATCACCGATCTTAAATTTAAAGATAAATCCACTAGCACTATAGAATTTTTCAAATATCTTCTGTTGCTCTGGATCATTGTTTTTGAAAGAATAAAAATCTATCGGATAAGCAATGCTTCCCATAACTGCGTAATTGCCACGCAGACCATTAGAAAAGTTATAAATCGTCCAACCATTGCCGGAAAAAATTGGTTCGCCTAGTTCATAATCTAATTCGATATTGCAATTAGGTTTGTTGTTGAAAAATTTATAAACCCTGTTTGCTTCTTTAGCCCATTCGGCATGACTGGAAGCAACTGGAAACTGTATCTTCACGCCAGAAGGTTCATCCGTTGGCACAGTTTCAAGAGTTGCAAGTTTAGGGTATCCCTCTTCATCTTTGTAAGCGGTATAGATTGTCTTTTCGCCTTTATAGAATGACTCAACAGTAAAGCTATCGGTCAAACTAAATGGACTCTTGCTTCCCAGCCCAAGACAACCGATCAGATTGTCAGTATTCCTTTTGTCCGATTCGAAAAATGTCGTGTAAAGATTCTGAGCATCCTGTTTGCTCAAACCATTTCCGTAATCACGAATCGAAAAGAAAGGTTCAATTATCGTTGGCAAATGAACATCGAATGGTTTATCCACTTCTGCTTCGATGTGAGCATCTACCGCATTCGTTGACAACTCACGAATTACGGCTTGCTCTTTATTGGAATAAATACCGCTTGCCAAAATCTGAAATGCTTCTGGCGAACTTTTAATTACAAACTGCTGTTCGCTAGTTACACCATTGCGTTCTACATTATTGTTTGGATTTTCTTCAATCTTCATAATTACCTCTTGTGTTAATATCAAAAGTTAAACCGCTTGACAAATTCCTTGATTAATCAAATGCTGTGCTGTACGACCAAAAAATCCTTGCAGCTTCCAGCACAGTCCAGTATTGATCAGGTGCTGCCAAGCTTCTATCGTTTCATCATAAGAAGCCTCTTGAACGCCTTCCGCAATCATCACTGCATTAAAATCATTCATCTCTATCTCCTTTGGTTAAGTTCGTTACGCATATACTGTCAAGAACAATTGCCAAAAGTATAAGTTGGTTTTTTAATTTTCTTTACATCTTTTTGAAATTTAGATGGCGGGGAAGAACCATCATCAGCGTTTTTGAGAGACATTGTTTCCCAGTTTAGATAAAAATTCCATTCAAATTCCAAGTTCTCCCATTCGTGTTCTGTGCCTTCATTTAAGAGTTCGTATTTTCTTTTAACTAATTCAACACTTATTGGGTCATCATCACATAAAGTTTCATTTATTTCATCAACAGATACACCAGCTTCTAGTGAGGAAAAATCTACAATGTCACCGTCTTGATCGTGATAATTGATTTTCCATTCATAATATGTTTTGTATTTTTTTTTCATCTTTACATTCCCCAATCTTTTTTATCACCGTGTTTTTCATTCCAGTCGTATCCTGCGTTGTATTCCTCTATCTGTTCCGCTGTCATGTCAGCAGGAAGAATTATGGGACTGGAATAGGTTGCCTTTACGAACATATGAGGTGATTTCGGGCGACCATAGTAACTATCTGCCTGCCCACGATCCCATGCACCACCGTGTCGCTTGTCGATCTCTTTCATTGTCATACCTATCTCCTTTGGTTAAGTTCATTACACATACACTGTCAATAAGCCAAACCAAAAGTATAAGTTAATCCTTTACAAAATATCCGTAAACGCATCTGTTTTCGGACCTATCTGGATTGTAGGTGTCATGTATCTCGCCATTTTTAACACAGGTCAAATGCCTACTTACACTTACAATCAAAGTTTTTCCAACTGGTAATTCATTCTCCCGCAAATGAACCTTGCATCCAGAACCAATCGTCATACATGCGACCCATTTCCAACCAAGATTTTCCAGAAGCTTTTTATAAGTGTTTTTATAAACACCTTTTAGTGGATTAGATTTTCTTTTTTTCCGTTTCGACACTCTTTCTTTTGAGGATAATTTTTCTATCTGATCGCAAACATCTTGATAAGGAATTCCGGTAGCAATCGCAATCGCCCTAGTTACGCAATCCCCAGAACTACCTTTGTAACCAGCCAAACTACGACCACCATCGTTATAAACGAATTTCATAATCGACTCCCTGTTTTAAGGTTACTGGTATTGGAATTATTTTGAAAACTTTTTTTCTGTCTCATCATCCAAGAAAACTTTGCCTATGTCACTCCGTACCGTTTCTTTAACGCCATCGATTACCACAGTTTTTCGGGGAAACATCCAATGAGAATCACCGTTTACATAAATGTTTTCATAAAGACCTTTTTTAGCTAAACTTCCTAACACCCCAGCAAACTGCGAAGGAGTTACCTTGCTTTCCTTTAGAGAATTTTTCAGATCGGTTGTAATCCCATCCGAACCAGCACAACCAATTTGACACTTTATCATTGAACCGTAAACCAACAGTTCTAATTCGGTGAGGCCAGCTACTATTTCCTTCATATCAAAACTCCTTTGAAAAAAGATTAAGTTGCCAACTACAAATATACTGTCAGTAAGACAAGCCAAAAGTATAAGTTACATTTTAAAATAATCGGTTATAATCGAACCTACCTGCTCCAATATTGCCATTTCCTTTTTCATTTCTTTTTTCCGTTTTGGATATTCATCTATAAGCCTGACTAACAATCCTTCGGAAATCTTTTCCATTTTTTCGATTTCGCAATGGAGTTCGTAATGTTTTGCGGAAATAGCCCTGCGGATCGCTACCAGTTGATCCTCATTGAATTTTGAAACTTTCATAGCCAGTTCTCCTTTGAAAAAGATAAGTTACCAACCACACATCTATTTTTCGTAACCAACAAGAAAATATTTCAAACAATTTTTTTATTTTTTATAATTCGCTAACCACGAACATACTGTCAGTAAGACAAGCCAAAAGTATAAGTTACCCAATACTTTCTTGCCATTCTTGCCACAAGCTGGGCATATCCATTGGCGACCCATCATTACGCTTCTTATTCTTGCAAAATTCCTCAAATGTCATTTCATTTGACAAAAGATACCTAGTGCCATTCTTTGCTGATTCTGGCCTAAATTCGACCACTTCATGCAAACACCTTTTATCTTCATCAAACTCAACCAAATATTTTTTTATGACATGAACAGGTTCATTCGTACCAAAGTGAAAAAAAGTACCATTGTTTTTTGAAATGTATTCGATAAACTTTTCATCGCTCTTTATTTTCACAAGCTTCTGCACCAAAGAATAAGGCAGCACCACAAAAGAATCGAAATCTTTTTCTTCCAAAATATCAATCTCATCTGATTTAATCATGACTTTCTCCTTGGTTAAAATTACTGCGACAATTATTATTCGCTGCAATTAAAAAAAGATTTCCAAAAAAAATGGGTCGTAATCAAAAATAATTACAACCCATTTCAAATTACAAGCCCTCTGCCAATTCTCTTTCCAGTCTAATCTTTTCCAGCCTTAATCTTTTCTTTTCCGCTGGATCAAGTGTCGCTTCCCATTCTTCCTGTGCTTCTCCGCTAATAACCTTATCTCGACCACCAGTACAAAAAGATATAAGACTTCGGGGATCGGTAATACCCCACTTCTTGTACATGAACTCTATCGTCTTCTCTACCCAATCTGGATTTCCATCTGGATTAGTTGGTTCAATTCCTTTGATTTCACGCAAAAGAATTTGACGCATTACAGTCTCAGATGGACGGGGACAATATATCTTCTGGTCAAATCGACTGGATATCGCTCCACCCATGTAACGATCCAATATCTCAGTATTGTTCGCAGTAGCCAATACGACCATTCGAACATCCTTGCATTGCGTACCAACCCGATAATTGGTTCTACGCACCTCACCACGCTTGTCCATAATGCTCATCAACCATCGCAAATGTTGTTCTTCGCACTTCTCTATTTCTTCGATAATCAAAACTGGTGGAACTGCTGGACTCTCAATCAACTGTTCCACGATGCCAGCTTTGGTCATATTTGAACCATCGATGCTGAGATAAGCTTCATCTTGTTCGCCCAACATTCTTTTGAAGGCTTCAAGAATTTCTGTCTTGCCACAGCCGGGCGAGCCATGCAACAGACAATGAGTACGCTTGCCGAAGTTTGTCTTAACCGCCAGATCAAGACTATTAAAGATTCGGTTTATCTGGTGTTTGCGATCATAGATGTGATCAAACTCACCAGATGGTATCAGATTGATGACACCTAAATTCTTTGGTTCGTCCGCTTTTTTCTTTCTATTTTCAGTTGCTTCGTGAACCTGTACCGCTTCTTGAGCAACATTTGCATAGCCTGTAGGTTCTATGACAACCCAAGGCCGTCCCTGCAATGCTGTACTCGATCCAGCCTTTGCAAGCTTGCTTATGATGTCAGGTAATTTGTTTTTAACGCTTTGTCTTTGCGTTGTGACACTATAATGCACACACACCACATGACTCCATTGACCATCTTTTGATTGCGGTGCTGATAGAGATCGTATCTGGTATGTCCATCCACGACCTCTACTCCCTTTGATGGATCGCCCCGCAATACGCTGGATTTGCGATTTTATTTTTTCAGGCCCAAGTCTACGCTCAGTCAATCTTTCTAAGACTACTTTCATTTTTACAATCCTTTCAGAACATAGGTGCGGTAAGGTCTAGATTTGTCCGAATAGATTTTGTGCCCACAAGGCTGAATCTTTCCGAGCTTTTGCAGTCGTAATCGAGAAGGACGCACACTATTGCTATCCATTTGATCCGATAACAATATTTCTAGGTCATAATCAGATAATGGTTCCTTCATTTCGAAAAATGTACGCAGCATTAATCCGATGTTGGTGTTATCTGATAGGAAATATTTCCGAGGACGACCTATTGGTCTTTTCTGTTCAGCCACATCTTTCCGAGGACGACCTATTGGTCTTTTCTGTTCAGCCACATCTTTCCGAGGACGACCTATTGGTCTTTTCTGTTCAGTCACATCTTTCCGAGGACGACCCAACAAGTTTTTCGGCCAGTTTAATTTAATTGGAAACATATTATTTACTCCAAAAGTTCTTAACACTTCGTAAATGACCTATGCGTCCGTACAGGACCGCAATCTCAGGATCATTCTTGTCGATCAACTTCAACTTTTCTATTTGCTCCCTAATGCTCTCAATCTTTTCTTCAATCGGGTCTTCTTTGTGGCCTTCTCCCAGAAGAGCTTCCAACCTCTTGATCTGTTGAAGATTCCATTCCGCTTGTTCTGTTCGGCCTTGCGACACACACCATTCATACTTTTGCTTCCGATACGCAAGCTTACTGCTTAAACTCATGACTTACTCCTTTACATGACAACTGTCAGTAACTTCTACCAAAAGTATTAGTTAACTTTTACAACAGTTAACTTCCACACCATCAAATTAACCAAAGATAAGATAAAGTAAAGATATGAATTCAATTATTTTTTGATTTAGTTGTAACATCAATACTTTCAAAGACTTATGGATTAAATATTTTCTTATATTTTATTCTAAAGTGCAAAATAACATATTTTTTCTCGACAAATATGATAAAAAACGCATATCATTTGATTTGGATTATTTGATTTAGTGCATTACAATAAATATGGTAACATAAAGTAATGAAATTTTCAATATTACAATTTGTAAAGGTGAAGTATGTTTAAGGTTAATGAAAGAGATGGCAATGGATTCTCAATAACTTTGGAAAATCAATTCACAGTAAGGGTAGAATGGAGTGCTGACACAGAAACTGATAACCTAAATGAAGAATACAATAAAAAATACCTTTATAGTAGAAATTGTCAAGTCACAATTTATTCTCCATGTGGTGGCATTGTCAAAACAGATGATGGAAAAGACAAATATACCTATGTTACTGCGGATAAATTGATTGATATCTTAAACAAAACAAAAGAAATGTCAGTCTTCTGCCCAAATATTTAACTTTACTTTCACAGAATACTAGGTATCTTGTTAATGCTATCTACTTGGCACTCGAAACCAAATGAAGTGATGGTCACCACTGGCCAGATCATTTAACAAACCTAGCAAGTTTGAGTCTTTCACGGACTGTCTAGCGAGTGCGTGGTTGTGGGCGGGTTAAAAGTTAAGGTTTCATTTGTCTTAACCCTCCTTTCATCATGGTTGTCCGTCACCATGATCCCACACGATCCATATGCCTATCGAAATCAGGTTCGGATTTTGAGCAACCACAAACAAGTAGATTTATACCTGTACAAATTTATACAAGATTAACCTCTGCGTATACTACCGTTTGAGTTTGGGCGTATACTACCGTCTGATTTTACTACTACCTTTTGATTACCTGTGTATACTACCGTTTGAGTTGATTATATTACCGTTTGAAAATATGCCCCTTTTTAACGCTTTTGTTACTAAATGTGCCTTTTGGTACGCTTTAACAACTAAAACGCTTTAAAACGCATTTTAGGGGCATTAAAATTGATTCTATTCGTTCTCCATAAGCAATGCTAATATGATATAAAGCAAAACACCTATCCCTAAATGCAAAAATGCAACGATAAAACATAATCGAATCCATATGGGATTAATATCAATACTCTTTGCCATCCCTGCACAAACACCAAACAATATCTTTCTGCTATTATCCTTCTTCATATTCCTCCCAAACAAGTCTTAATAGTATTTTATTCTACATAGTTTCCATTTTCATCCACAAGTAATGCAGGAATATCTTTCCAATTCGATAACTTAGCTATGTTGAATGTACTATTGCCATCAAATATTTCATACTTGCCTTGTCCTAAATCCTTCACAGAAATAGGAACCCTCTTTGACAAGCCCATATCCTCTCCAATCGACTTCGCATACATCATCGTCAATGCGTTTTTGATTCCTTCTTCCCTTGCTCGTATATTTGAGAGGTCTTTTATCGGAATATATTTTGTGTTTGGATTATCCAACTTGAAATAAATGTTGTGATCATATGGCAGAGGCAACATTTCTTCTGGTGTCATGTGACCGAACTTTGCCAATACCTGTTGCTTCACAAGTTTCTTCGCAGCTTTATCGTCTGCTGCCATCATATTTTCATTCAAAACCTTTTTCGCTTTCATAAATTCAGAAAATGTTTTCATTTTTTCCTCCCTTTCAAAATTATTTATGCCTTCACAAAGATTTTTGGAAACTTTTGTTTACTTTAAACGAATAACAAGTATGGTAATTTATCTTTACTTACGGAGTTTCACAAAATGACTAAGGCACATAAACAAATTACTGATCAAATGTTTGAATTAGTTGGTGGGCTTATCAAAAGATTAAACCGAACATTGTTAAATATCGATTTTGAAAGTATCACAGAAGATAACATGATCACAATTAACAAAACAATCAACGCTGGTGTATATCAAATGACTGGCGATGAATCTTTTGTCACAGGTAAAAACAAAAATGTCACTATCACAAAAGAAAAATTAACTGAATACCTTTATGAATCAAAAGATAAGATCAAAAACAAAATAGAAATGAAAGAAGTATATCAATTCATATCTGATAAAATTAACGATGAAGAGAAAGTTATAAAATATAAAGAATGGACTGACAAAATTTTGCTGACTGCCTTTATAACAACCAAGATTACATTTGAAATATCAAAGTCTCTTAGTGAAAACGGACACAAAGAACTTGCTGAACTATTTGATAAATTAAAAAGCTAAAGCCAACGGTGAGACTTGAACTCACAACTTACGATTTACAAAACCGTTACTCTGCCATTGAGTTACGCTGGCCTTTTTTAAATGAGGCGGGTGTTTTATTCCGCTACACAGGTCGTTGGTCTTATGACAAACTTCCTTTTCGCATTAATTTAAAAGACTAGAAAGGTATCACATATATTCAATATAAAAACCATCACAATAATAAAACATAGCATAAAATAAATTATAAAATATATGTCCCGCCTCACAAATAACAGAGTAACTACATCTATTTTTTTTATAATTATTATCCCCGAAGACATTTCACATCCGCTATTAAGGATATCTTTAGTAGATTATTAGCCGTGAAAGGTTTCCAACGGGTGCTAACAGGGGCGTTGGGTGGGGCTTGGGCTAGGCCCATTTTTGTGCAAATTCCAACGGCTTTCCATCGATCACATTTAAAGCCCTTATTTAGTTGATTATAAATGATGCACTAATTTTACCCATTTTCTCCCACTTTGTTCCATTTTGCTACACAGGCTTAAAATAAGGGCATCACAAGCCTTATAAATGTGACATAATAAGACATCACAAAGTAAAATATATTTCACAGAGTCTGTCCTTGTGTGATGTGATATGTATTCACAAAAATAAAAGGTATATTAATTGAACAAAGGCTACACACGATTACACTTGTGAACTTGATTACCTTCAC